>ERZ506769.18-NODE-18-length-187396-cov-7.003934_pt1 | contig 187396 bp, 161 predicted proteins | sample MGYA00513039_ERZ506769 | MGnify/ENA metagenome assembly ERZ506769 | reverse complement strand
GAAAAAAGAGGAATTTGAATATATGGTAAATCGTTGCTATACTATGTAGATGCAACAGAATAACGATGTACTTTTCAATCTGCTGGATTCCCACGATACGGAGAGACTTATGAACCGTTTTCATAATCTGGATAAGTTCTATCAGCAGCTTGCAATTCTCTTTACGCTTCCGGGAAGCCCTTGCATTTATTACGGAACAGAAATCGCAATGGAAGGTGCTCATGACCCGGACTGCAGAAGATGTATGCCGTGGAGTGAGATTGAAAGCAAAGAGAATCAGGAAAAGATTGCAATGATGCGGAAACTGATCATGCTTAGAAAAAACGAGAAAATGTGCAGAAGCCCGCATTTCCATTTCCCAGATACATATGAAAATGATCGATGTGTAGAATATATTAAATTAGATGAAGAAGGTAATCAAATTGAGGTTCTGTTAAATGCATCGGAGGAAGAAGTGAAAGTAAAAGGAAATGGGGAAATTCTTTTTGCCCGAGAATTTGATGGAGAGATACTTGGTGTGAACGGAACACTCATTCGTAGAATTTAGAGAGCATATAAAGAAAGGAGAGGATATCCCGGTAGAATCAGATAATCTGCCGGAGAGATATCGAAACAGAGTATGGAAAATAAGAATAACTGGTGGAAAAATGCAGTTGTATATCAGATTTATCCGAAAAGCTTTCAAGATTCGGATGGAGATGGAATCGGTGATATTCCAGGAATTATCAGCAGATTGGATTATTTGAAAAAACTTGGAATAGATGCAATCTGGCTCTCACCGGTGTATCGTTCGCCACAGGATGACAATGGATACGATATTTCAGATTATCAGGATATTGAGCCGATGTTCGGAACAATGGAAGATATGGAACAGTTATTTGCGGAGGCAAAGAAACGCGGAATCCGAATTATGATGGATCTTGTGCTGAATCATACTTCAGATGAACACAGATGGTTTTTGGAGGCAAAGAAAAGCAAAGACAATCCGTATCATGATTATTATGTGTGGCGTGACGGAGAAGAAGGTATTTACCCAAATGATATGAATTCTGCGTTCGGAGGACCGGCATGGGAGTGGGTTCCAGAACTGGGACAGTATTATTTTCATCAGTTTTCAGTGAAACAGCCAGATCTGAACTGGGAGAATCCGAAAGTGAGAAGAGAGCTCTATGATATGATTCTCTGGTGGATGGAAAAAGGAGCAGGCGGATTTCGTCTGGATGTAATCGATCAGATTGCAAAAGAGCCAGATCTTAAGATCACAAATAATGGACCAAAGCTGCATGAATTTCTGCGTGAACTAAGCAGAGAAACATTTCAGAAGGGGGATATGATCACTGTTGGAGAAGCCTGGGGAGCAACACCGGAAATTGCAAAGAAATATAGTAATCCAGATGGCAGTGAATTTTCTATGGTTTTTCAGTTTGAGCACATTATGCTTGATCAGGAAGAAGGAAAAGAAAAATGGGATACGATTCCATTGAATCTGGTTAAGCTGAAAAAATGCCTTGCAAAGTGGCAGAATACTTTATATCAGACAGGATGGAACAGTCTGTTCATGAATAACCATGATCTTCCTAGAATCGTGTCGCGTTGGGGAAATGACGGAAAATACAGAAAAGAGTCGGCAACAATGCTGGCAACAATGCTTCATGGAATGCAGGGAACTCCTTACATTTACCAGGGAGAAGAGCTGGGAATGACGAATGTGCAGTTTGACAGCATTGAGGAATATGAAGATATTGAGACATTGAATATGTACAAAGAGCGTCTGGAAAAAGGATATCAGCCAGAAGAAATCATGCAGTCTATCTACGCAAGAAGCCGTGATAATGCCCGTACTCCGATGCAGTGGAGCGGGGATGAGAACGGAGGATTCACAACAGGAGAACCATGGTTTGCCGTGAATCCAAATTATACCAGAATCAATGCCAAAGAGGCACTGGAAGATGAAAATTCGGTATTTTACTATTATCAGAAGCTGATTCGTTTAAGAAAAGAAAATCCAGTATTCGTGAATGGAAAATTTGAACTTCTTCTGCCGGAAGATGAGAGAATTTTCGCCTATACGAGAACAGATGAGCATACAAAGATGCTGGTATGTACAAACTTTACGGATGAGGAAGTTAGCTGCCCATTGCTTGATGAGTGGAAAGCCGGGGAAGTCTGGATCCGGAATTATGAGGACGACAGAGAAGGAAATATATTGCGTCCTTATGAGGCGGTGATAATTGCATTTACTGGCAAATAGATTGAGTTTCTTTTTTGGCATCAAAATTCACTTACTTTTCGCTGCCTAATTGCCGATTTGTTCCCGAAACGCAGAAACGCCCAAAACCGTTTCCCGTTGTATGGTTTCGGGACGATTTTGGGCGTTTTCTTTCGATATGAGCGGCTTTGTTTTAGCGGCGGTATCCTTACTGCCAACCATTCAAAAGCCGCTGTTTGTCACTTCCGGGTAACAAAAAAGCGCCGTATTGCTACGACGCTTTTGTCTTGCTCGGCTTATTTTGTTGCTGGTGTCCTTGGCATACCACTCGTTCATTATGTTGAGGAACGGGGTGAAGTCGTTATCCTGTGGTTTGTCGCTGTCCACGCTGTTATTGATTGCGACAAAGCGTATCTGCTTCTTGGGGAACAGAATCTCGGTATAAAAGCCGACCTCAAGATAGTTTCTGCAGAAACGGCTCATATCCTTGACGATAATCGTGCCGATTTTCCCGGCTTCGGCTTCTGCAAGCATTGCCTGAAATCCGGGACGGTTGAAGTTACGCCCTGTGTAACCGTCATTTTTCAAAAGATTGTTTGTAAAAAATTTATAATTCTAAAAATTCATATAAACTGTAATCTATGTTATTCTATAGAAAAGTAAAAATACTGATGAAGAAAGCAGGAGGAAATTTATGAACATTGAGTTAAGTATTTTGGATTGGATCCAGACGTTGCATACGCCTTTTCTGGATAAAATCATGGTATTTATCACAAGACTTGGGGATGCAGGAATTATATGGATTGTGTTGAGCATAGTATTGCTTCTGATTCCTAAAACGAGAAAAAGCGGTGCGGTTATGGTGGCTGCTTTAGTAGTAGATGTATTACTTTGCAATATTGTCTTGAAAAATCTTGTAGCACGGACAAGACCATATGATGTGAATACAGGTGTACACCTTCTGGTAGCAAAGCTTCATGATTATTCTTTTCCGTCCGGACATACGGCAGCTTCGTTTGCTTCGGTAACAGCTTTGTACCTGGCAGGTGAAAAGAAGCTTTGGAAATTTGCGCTTGTGCTGGCATGTCTGATCGCAATATCGAGGTTATATCTGTATGTACACTATCCGACAGATGTTCTTGGAGGAATTCTGTTCGGTGTGATTTCAGGATATTTGGGATATCGCAAAGTATTGAAATGAAGATGACCAAAGATTACCGACCGGGAATTATATGGAAGTCAGTTGGTATAAGCATCATTTTACATGAATTTTACAAAAACAGTTCTTTAAGAAGGTAGATATGAAAGCGTATTCAGATGTATAATTAATTCTTAAGCGTAGCTATAAAATATTCAAATTAGCAAAAGGAGATAAGTAGACAAATGAAAAAGAAGCAGTTAAAACCAGAACCATATATGATGAACAGGGAACTGTCATGGTTAAAATTTAATGAAAGAGTGCTGAATGAAGCAGGAAATCCGAGAGTACCTTTAGCAGAACGACTTACTTTTGCGTCTATTTATCAATCTAATCTGGATGAATTTTATATGGTGCGGGTAGGTACACTGATGGATCAGATGGAATCATCGGAAGTAGTCCGTGAAAATAAAACCAATATGACCAGCAAAGAGCAGGTAAAAGCGATCATCGATGCAACAAGAGAGCTTGATATAAAGAAAGCAGTTATTTACGAGCAGTTAATGGGAGAACTAGAGCCGCAGGGAATCCGGATCATCAATTTCAACAAGCTTTCAGGAAAAGAAGGGGAATTACTGGAAACTTACTTTGATAATGAAATTGCACCATATCTGTCTGCGAATATCATCAGCAAACAGCAGCCGTTTCCATTCTTACAGAATAAAGAGATCTATGCGGTTGCACTGCTTGCAACGAAGGGTGGAAAGACAAAAACTGCGATCATTCCGTGTAGCAATAATGTGTTTAAGCGTCTGATCGATATCCCGACCAGACCGGGAACCTTTATGCTTTCGGAAGAACTGATCCTTCATTTTCTGCCGAAATTATTTAAAAAATATGAAATCAAAGAAAAATCTCTCCTGAGAATTACGAGAAATGCGGATATTGATACAGAAACCATTTATGATGAAGATATGGATTACAGAGACGCCATGGAAAATCTGGTAAAGCAGAGAAAACGTATGAATCCTGTCCGCATGGAATTCTCCAGAAAGATCAACAAAAAGCTGATCGCAGAGATATGTAAATATATCCATATGGATAAAAACCACGTATTTATGTCGAGAGTACCACTTGATTTATCATTTGTATTTGCAATCCAGAATTATCTGAGAATGCAAGGAGTAGAAAAGGAAAATCTGTTCTATCAGAAGAGGAGTCCGCGAATGACACCGCAGCTGAAAGAAAAAGAAAGTCTGATCGCACAGATTGAGCAGAAAGATGTTCTGTTATCTTATCCATTTGAAAATATTAAATCATTTACCAACCTGCTTTATGAAGCGGCAAGAGATGATTCTGTAGTGTCCATCAAGATGACCTTGTACCGTCTGGCAGTTCGAAGCCAGATCGTAGATGCTTTGGTTGAGGCAGCGGAAAATGGCAAAGAAGTGGTGGTACTGGTTGAACTCCGTGCAAGATTTGATGAAGAAAGTAACATTGAATATTCCAGAAAGCTGGAAGAAGCAGGCTGTCGTGTCATTTATGGACTGAGTGGTCTCAAAGTACATTCCAAACTTTGTCTTATAACAAGAAAGACAGAAAAAGGTCTTGAATATATCACGCAGATTGGAACGGGTAACTATAATGAAAAGACTTCAACATTATATACAGACTTGTCGCTGATCACTGCGAAGCAGGAAATCGGAAAAGAGGCGGCGGAAGTATTTGCATGTCTGCTGCGCGGTGAAACCATCGAAGAAACACATGTCCTTCTTGTGGCACCGAAGTGTCTTCAGAATAAAGTACTTGATATGATCGATGATGAGATCTGTCACGCGAAGAATAGGGAAGAGGCCTATATTGGAATCAAGATCAATTCCCTGACGGATAAAGTTATCATTGAAAAACTGGTAGAAGCGTCACAGGCTGGTGTGAAGATCGAGATGGTAGTACGTGGAATCTGTTGTCTGATTCCGGGAATTCCGGGATATACAGAAAATATCAAGATAATCAGCATCGTAGGAAGATTTCTGGAGCATTCCCGTATTTATCGTTTCGGAACCCCGGAGAGAGAAAAAATTTACATCGCATCCGCCGATTTCATGACAAGAAATACCATCAGACGTGTGGAGGTTGCAGCTCCGGTTCTGGATGATACACTGCGTGCACGACTGGATGAAATGTTTGATACGATGATGAAGGATGACGAAAAAGGAAAAGAGTTAACTTCGAACGGTACATATGTGGATCGAAGGGTTAATGCAGAGAAATTGGATTCCCAGGAGCTTTTCTATGAAATGGCATATAAAAATGCGGAAAAAAAGACAATTTAAAACACTCAGGTTTTACTTTGATTTTATACAGATATGATAGAAACAAGATAGTACCGTGATTACGAACATGCTACGATGAGTCTGTAAGAAGGACAATTGTCGGAAAAGGAGTGTTCGTATTTATGATAAAAACCTATGTAATAGACACCAATGTGTTGATTCAGGCCCCATATGCACTGGAGTGTTTTGAAGATAATCATCTGGTTCTTCCGTTAGTTGTATTGGAAGAGCTGGATGGTTTGAAAAAGGCAGAAGGAGAGAAAGGCGCCAATGCCAGAGCAGCTGTACGAAAGCTGGAAGAATACAGGCACAAAGGAGATCTGTTGCAGGGAGTAGAGCTTCCGGGCGGAGGATGTCTTCGTGTTGAAAAAAACTACGTGAATGTAGAGCTTCCACCGGATCTTCCGGATGATAAACCGGATAATAGAATTTTGAAGGTATGTAAAGGCCTGGCAGATGATAAAAAAGCAGATCAGGTCATACTTGTTACGAAGGATATTGTTTTGCGATTGAAAGCACAGATTTTAGGAATAAAGGCAGAAGATTTTGAAACGGAACAGATTTCTGCTGATGACGCGCAATATACCGGAAGGACAGAACTATACATACCGGAAGAGATGGTAAAAGAATTCAAAAAGAAAGGGATTTCCACTGAAAACCTGTATCAAAGTGATGAGGAGGGGAATCAGTTTCTTCCGGAGCTTCATGAAAATGAATTTGTGATATTAACACCGGATCAGTCTGCTAAAAAGACACTTCTTGGAAGAGTATCCGGAAATAAAGTTGTTCCGCTGGCTTTTAAAAAGAGTAAACCGTATGGTGTGTCTCCGAGAAATGTAGGACAGTATTTTATGCAGGAAGCACTGATGGCCGATGCAGATACGGCACCTTTGGTTATCATTAAGGGAATGGCAGGCACCGCAAAGACTTTTTACTCTCTTGCAGTAGGAATGGAAAAGGTTTATAACAATCCGACAAAGGAATACAGGAGAGTGATCGTATGCAGACCGAATGCCCAGTTTGACGATGACATTGGTTTTTTGCCAGGGGATGAGAATGAAAAAATAGTACCGCTTATGCGACCAATCATCGATAATCTGGAACAGATCCTGGATTCTGATGAGAGTAAACGGTATGAAGATGAGGACGAACTGACAGACAAGGTAGCGGAAGTATTTGAAAGAGGGATCATCCGTACAGAAGCACTCAATTTTATCCGCGGACGTTCCATTGCAAAGACATATCTGATCATTGATGAAGCACAGAATATGACACCAAATCAGGTAAAGGGAATCATCACAAGAGCCGGTCATGGAACGAAAATCATTCTGTTGGGAGATCCGCAGCAGATAGACAGACCATTTCTGGACGAAAGAACAAATGGATTAAGTTATGCGGCAAAACATATGATGAATAGTCCGCTTTGTTGGCAGATAACCTTGTCAGCGGATGAATGTGAGAGATCTATACTTGCAATGGATGCCGTAAAGCGACTTTAAAAAATGAAAGAGGCAATAGAATATTTGAAATACAAGGAAATAGTAAAAAATAAGGAAATCAATGCATATCTGGAAAAGGGAAATGCAAATCTTGGACAGCTTGGATTTACAGACCATTCGCAGGCGCATTGCGTGCAGGTAGCTCATCAGGCAGGAAAAATTCTGGAGCGATTTGGATATTCAGAACATGAAGTGGAACTTGTCAAAATTGCAGGGTATATGCATGATATCGGGAATGCCATTAACAGAACGCACCATGCAGAGTACGGGGCACTTCTCGCAAACGATCTGCTAAAGGATACAGATATGTCTCTGGAAGACCGGATTACGGTGATGTCGGCAATCGGGAACCATGATGAATCAACCGGGGATCCGGAAGATGTGATATCTGCGGCTCTCATCATAGCTGATAAAACAGATGTAAGAAGAAGCCGGGTGCGTCAAAAAGAGCAATCAGCTTTTGACATTCATGATCGTGTCAATTATGCGGTTACAGATTCAAAACTTAAGATCGCAAAAGATAGGTCGGTTATTGCACTTAATCTTCAGATTGATGAAAATATTTGTTCCATGTATGATTACTTTGAGATTTTTCTGGAGAGAATGATGCTTTGCAGAAAATCCGCGGAAGTGCTGGGAACAACTTTTAAGCTGACGGTGAATGGTCGAAAAGTTTTATAAATACAGTTGACAAAAAAAGATGTTTGTGATACTTTTATTAAGTCGCAAACGTCATGGGGGATTAGCTCAGTTGGGAGAGCGCCTGCCTTGCAAGCAGGAGGTCACGAGTTCGAATCTCGTATTCTCCACTTTATAAGAAGTGCAGCAGAGAAATCTGCTGCATTTTTGTGTGCTAAAAAATATATCATCATTTCCATCTTGCAGAGAAAAGAAAAAAAGAGGAAAATAAAATCATAGTAAAACAAGATGGTATGATTACCAGAAAGGAAGAGTTTATCATGAAAGAAAATTTAAAAGTACTTATGCTCAACGGAAGCCCGAAAGCAAATGGTAACACAGCCATTGCACTTCGCGAGATGGAAAATGTTTTCAAAGAAAATGGTATAGAAGTAGAAAATATTGTAATCGGAAACCAGGCAGTCCGTGGCTGTATTGCCTGTGGTTCCTGCTACGAAAAAGGCAAATGTGTTTTTGATGATGTGGTGAATGAGATGGCAACCAAATTTGAGGCAGCAGATGGTCTTGTAATCGCAAGTCCGGTGTACTATGCGTCTGCAAATGCAACTCTGATCGCCTGTCTTGACAGACTGTTCTACAGCAGTCATTTTGATAAAACGATGAAAGTGGGAGCAAGCGTTGCCTGTGCAAGACGTGGCGGATGTTCTGCGACATTTGATGAGCTGAACAAATATTTTACCATCTCCGGAATGCCGGTTGCATCCAGCCAGTACTGGAACAGCATCCATGGGGCAGCACCGGGAGAGGCCGAAAAGGATGAGGAAGGAAGGCAGACGATGCGTACACTTGCAAGAAATATGACTTTCCTTATGAAGAGTATTGCACTTGGAAAAGAGCAGTTTGGACTTCCGGAAAAAGAAGCAAAGATTCCGACAAATTTTATTCGGTAGAACAAGTAAAAGGCAGGGATTTGTGAAATATCACGAATCCCTGCCTTTAGAGTTGACAGCCAAATTTTCTTGTTTTATAGTGGAAGTTGCAATTTGGTAGGAAGTATTTAAAAGAGAGGTTTTGGTCATGGCACTTATAAAATCAATCATTATTTTAATTATAGGGTTTGCTCTATTGATGAAAGGAGCAGATTATTTTGTAGAAGGAAGTTCTTCTGTTGCGAAGCAGCTTCATGTTCCATCGATGATCATCGGTATGACCATCGTTGCAATGGGAACCAGCCTTCCGGAATGTGCGGTCAGTGTAACGGCATCCCTGACAGGAAATAACTCACTTGCGGTAAGTAATGTTGTCGGATCGAATATTTTCAACTTGATGGTTGTTTGTGGAGCTTGTGCGTTATTTGCACCTCTTACGATAAAAAAAGATACATTGAAAAAAGAGTTTCCATTATCAATTATCTGTGCGGCCTTGCTGATGGTGCTTGGATATGTCGGGATGCTTTTAGGACATTTAGATGGCGGTGTATTTCTCCTTATTTTTGCAGCTTATCTGATCTGGATGATTGGTTCTGCCAAGAAAGCAAGAGCAGCACACAAGGAAAGTCAGATGATGCGCGAAGAGGGAGAATTAGTAGACGAAGAAATTCAGATCCTGCCACTTTGGAAATGTGCGTTATTTATTGTTGGCGGCATGATTGCAATCAAGTTTGGCGGTGATTTTGTTGTAGACAGTGCTTCAGCACTTGCAAGCGCATTCGGACTCAGTCAGACACTTATCGGACTTACCATCGTTGCGATGGGAACCAGTCTTCCGGAACTTGTAACATCGATTGTTGCGGCAAGAAAGAATGAAGTGGATATGGCACTTGGAAATGTGATCGGTTCTAATATTTTCAATATCCTGTTGGTACTTGGAGTTGCAGCTGCCATCAGTCCAGTGAAATTTCTTACCGATAATATCATTGATACGGTTGTACTGATTGCGATGAGTCTTGTTGTTCTGGTGTTTGCATGGACTTCAAAAATGATCGACCGAAGAGAAGGCGCTACGATGCTTGGAATGTATGCAGTGTATATGGCATATATTTGCATACGATAAAATAAAAGAATCATAAGGAAAAATGGCTGTGGATGAAACCTGCCCCAAAAGTTAGACCTAAATTCTAACGATTGGAAGGCGGTTCAATCCACAGCTATTTTTATTGGGTCAGTGTACATTCTATTTTATACTTCTATAGAAAAAACATTGACATGTCTAACAAAAAGAGGTATAAAAAACGAGAGAATTTTGCGACAAGGAGAAAGGCATAAGATGGGAAAGTACAATTTTGATGAAGTAATTGACAGACATGGAACGGACTGCCTGAAATATGATTTTGGAATGAAACGAAAGGGAAGAGATGATCTGCTTCCGCTCTGGGTGGCAGACATGGATTTCCGTCTGCCGGATGAGATTTTGGATGAATTTCACAAGAGGATCGATCATGGAATCTTTGGTTATACCGATCCACTGGATGAATATTTTGCAGCGATGAACCACTGGTTCTCAACCCGCTATGGTTATACAATCGAGCCGGACTGGGTAACACTTGGAGCCGGAATCGTCTATGCACTCGGAACAAGCGTAAGAGCATTTACCGAAAAGGGAGATGCCATGATGGTGATGCAGCCGGTATACTATCCGTTCAGCGAAGTCATCAAGAATGACGGAAGAAGACTGGTGAACTGCCAGCTTCGCTATGAGAATAACCATTATTCCATCGACTTTGAAAAGATGGAGAGAATGATCCTGGAAGAGGGCGTAAAAGCACTGATCTTCTGTAATCCACATAATCCGGTCGGAAGAGTCTGGACAAGAGAAGAACTGGAGAGAGTTGCAGAGATTTGCCTGAAATACAACGTGACCTGGATGGTGGACGAGATGCACTGTGATTTCATTTTCCCGGGACATACCTTCACAAGCTGTATGAATCTGGACGAAAAATACCGTCAGATTCTTGCACTCTACAGCTCACCGGGAAAGACATTCAACGTGGCAGGACTTCAGCCGGCAAATATCATCATTCCAAACGAAGAGTTGCGAAAAAAATATCAGTGGGCAAATACACAGGCAGCTTACAGCCAGGGAAGTCTGATGGGACAGCTTGCAGTCAAGGTATGTTACACCAAAGGTGCTGAGTGGGTAGATGAACTGGTGCAGTATATTTATGAAAATGTAAAATATATGAGCAAGTTCGTGAAAGAGAATTTCCCGAAAGCGAAGATGGTAGAGCCGGAAGGAACCTATCTGGTATGGGTTGATTTTTCCGGATATGGACTTAGCAATGAAGAGCTGGAGCACCTGATGCTGGAGGAGGCAAAATTGTGGCTGGATTCCGGAATCATCTTCGGACCGGAGACCGCTCAGTTCGAGAGATTCAATGTTGCCTGCCCGCGTGTGACTCTGGAACAGGCACTGACACAGCTTAAAGATGCACTGGATAAGCATCTGGCAGCAAAATAATATAAAAAGAGGATTGAGAGGGAAAAAAGATGGACAAACAAAAGAAAAATATGGGGGCAGTGGCATTTCTTCCACTGATCGTATTTCTGGTATGTTATGTAGGGTGCGGGATTACATTTACCCTGCTTGGAGCAGACGAACCGTTCGGAAAGTTCCCGCGTCACGTCGCGCTTCTTGCAGGGTGTGCGGTAGCACTTCTCCTTAACCGTGGCATTGGTGTACAGGATAAGCTGAATATTATGACAACGAGCATGGGAAATTCAGGAGTTATGATGATCGTTCTGATCTACCTGATGGCTGGTGGATTCCAGGGAGCAGCAGCGGCAATGGGCGGAAAAGATTCGGTTGTGAATTTCTGTCTGCATTTTATTCCGGTGAAACTTTTGGTTCCGGGTGTATTTTTGATGTGCTGCTTTATTTCTACATCGATCGGAACATCCATGGGAACGATTGCAGCGATGGCTCCGATTGCGATCAATGTGGCACAGGGAGCGCATTTAAATGTTGCGGTAGTCGGTGCGACAGTGATCGGGGGATCTTATTTTGGAGATAACCTTTCCATGATTTCAGATACAACCATTTCTGCAGCAGAAGGATGTGGTTCTGAGATGAAAGACAAATTTAAAATGAACTTTTTCATTGCTCTTCCGGCGGCAATTGTGGCAATGATCCTGTACTCGATTTTTGGCGGAGTCGGAAGCGGAGCAATCGAAGCAGGAAGCTATAGTATCATCGAAGTCCTTCCTTATTTTATTGTTCTAATTGCGGCACTTATGGGAGTTAATGTTGCAGTAGTCCTTTTTGTAGGAATACTTGCATCCGGTATCATTGGACTTTGTGTCGGAAGCTGTGGATTTTTTGAATGGATCCAGGCAATTGGAAGTGGCATGAGCGATATGTTCAGCATCAGTATCGTTGCGATTTTAGTATCTGGTATTATCGGTCTTGTACGTGAATATGGCGGTGTTGAATGGCTGGTGGGCGCGATCAGCAGCAAGATCAAGAGCAGACGTGGTGCGGAATATGGAATCGGACTGATGTCAGGTATCCTTTCCGCAGCTATGGTAAATAATACGATCGCAATCATTGTTACCTGTCCGATCGCAAAAGAAATCGGGGAAAAATATAAGATCGCACCGAAGAGACTTGCCAGTCTGGTGGATATCTTTGCCTGCGCATTTATTGCACTGATGCCACATGATGGTGGTATGCTGATGATTACGGCACTTGCTGATGTATCACCGCTTAATGTACTGAAATATTCGTTCTATATGTTTGGACTGATCATTGCGACCTGCGTTACGATACAGTTCGGATTGATGGACAAGAAAAATTAGACAGGATGAAATTTAAAATATGAAAGATCTAACAAAAGGAAAACCATCCACACTGATACTGGCTTTTGCGCTGCCGATCTTTTTCGCAAATCTTCTGCAGCTTACATACAGTCTTGTGGATACCAGAATTGTCGGAACTTTCCTGGGAGAGGATGCGCTGGCGGCTGTCGGCGCGACCACAACCTTAAGTAATCTGATCATTGGATTCTTGCAGGGACTTTCGGGGGGATTCGCGATTATTATTGCACAGAAATTCGGTGCAAAGGATTATAAAAATGTGAAGAAATCATTCGCAATGTCGCTGACCATGGGTACAGGAATTGCAATATTTTTTACGGTGTTCGGATTGTTATTTTTACAGCCGATCTTAAATATACTGAATGTTCCGTCAGATCTGATGGCAACGGCAAAAAGCTATATTTTCGTGATCATTGCAGGGCTTGTGGCGACATTTCTCTATGATGCCTGCGCGGCTGCACTCCGGTCACTCGGAGATACCGTGACGCCACTTGTGATCCTGGCAATCTCAGTTGCACTGAATATTGTTGGGGATCTGCTTTTTGTCGTAGTGCTGAAAAGCGGAGTGCGGGGAGCTGCGATCGCAACGGTACTGGCACAGGCAATCGCGTTTGTTGTGTGCTGGATTTATATGGTAAAGAGATATGAACTGTTAAGACTTAGCCGGGAAGATTTCAAAGATCCGAATCCGGTTATGGTGAAAAATATGCTGGGTGCGGGAATGTCCATGGGATTCATGAGCTCTCTGATCAATATCGGTTCCCTGACGCTTCAGACAGCGATCAATAAACTTGGAAATGATTATATCGTAGCACAGACAGCGGCCCGGAAGCTGACTGAAATGTTCATGATTATGTTTACAGTATTTGGAAATACGATGGCGACCTACTGTGGACAGAACCTTGGAGCAGGAAAGATCGACCGGATCAAAAAAGGGATCTGGCTTGCGATTTTCTATACTTGTATCTGGTGTACACTTGTGATCGTGGCAAGCTACACGATTGGAGATAAACTGGTCTATCTGGTAACAGGTACACATAATGAAAAGGTGATCTTAAATGCGACCAGATATCTGAAATTTGATACATTGTTTTATTATGTAACAGCAGTAATCTGCATTGTGCGAAATGCCATGCAGGGACTGGATGACCATATTACACCGATCGTATCAAGTACACTTGAGATGCTTGGAAAAATTGTGATCGCATTTACACTGGTTCCACATCTTGGATACACGGGGGTTATCATTGCGGAGCCGATTGTGTGGTTTGTTATGGTGATTCCGCTGATCGTGCAGATTTTCCGGATGCCGGTGCTGAAGCAGACAAGCCTTTCTTGACACTATTCATACGCCTGTGCTAGAATAGGCTTGTTTAGAAAAATAAATACAGATGCGTAAGGTGTCAATCAGACGGAATGTCTGGATTGGTGAAAAGGGAAACAGGTGCAAGTCCTGTATGAACTCGTCACCGTAATTTGCAAGCTTAGGCTGTCATACCACTGGGAGACCGGGAAGGAAAGCCACAAGCGTCTGAGCAATCAGTCGGGAGACCTGCCTTTCGCAGTACAGGAACGGAAAGTTCATGCTACGAGTAACTGGCAGTACGAAAGATAGAAACTTCAGACTGATTTTGCATAGGGCAAAATGTCAGTTTCTTTTTTGTACGCCCTCGTTAAATTTAGATACGGGGGATTTTTTTGCTTACAAAAAATATGCTGTAAAGTGTAATGAATATCATTCCGATTCCTGAAAGTATGACAAAAAAGTCAGGGAGGATCAAGATGAAGAAACGAGTATTAGTAGCATTACTGGCAACAGCACTTACGGTGTCTATGATGACTGGATGTGGAAGCAAGAAGACAGAGGACACTTCTTCTACAAAGACAGAAGAAACATCCGAAGACAGCGATCAGGAGGCAGCAGACAAAGTGGCAAAGCTGATCGATGACATTTATGTACAGGAAAGAACAGACAAGACAGATGAACAGTGTAAGGCTGCAAAAGAAGCCTGGGATAAGCTTACTGATGCACAGAAAGAACTGGTAGAAGGCGAGAACGCTGATCCGGATTATTTTGGAAGGGATACAGGCGATGCATCGAAAGATGATCCGCTGAACGAAGATAACATCGGAGAAAATGAAATTCTGGTTGTAAGCTTTGGTACATCTTTTAATGACAGCCGTGCAGAGGATATCGGTGGTGTGGAAAAAGCACTTCAGGCAGCATATCCGGACTGGTCTGTAAGAAGAGCATTTACAGCACAGATCATCATCAACCATGTACAGGCCCGTGATGATGAGAAAATCGACAATATGGATCAGGCACTGGAAAGAGCAGTCGACAACGGGGTTAAGAACCTGGTCGTACAGCCGACACATCTGATGCATGGTGCCGAGTATGATGAACTGACAGAAGCAGTTGAAAACTACAAAGATAAATTTGAATCTGTAAAAATTGCAGAACCACTTCTCGGTGAAGTCGGAGCGGATGAAACAGCGATCAATGAGGATAAAGCAGCTGTTGCAGAAGCAATTACAGCAGAAGCTGTAAAGACAGCTGGATTTGACAGCCTGGATGCGGCAAAAGAAGAGGGAACCGCATTTGTATTTATGGGACATGGAACTTCTCATACAGCAAAGATCAGCTATTCACAGATGCAGACACAGATGGAACAGCTTGGTTATGAGAATGTATTTATCGGAACTGTAGAAGGCGAACCGGAAGATACCGCTTGTGAAGCAGTAATTGAAAAGCTCAAAAATGCAGGATACAAGAAAGTAATCCTTCGTCCACTGATGGTTGTAGCAGGAGATCATGCAAACAACGATATGGCAGGCGATGATGACGATTCTTGGAAGAGCCAGTTTGAAGCATCCGGAGTATTTGACAGTATTGATACACAGATTGCAGGTCTTGGTGAGATCGATGCGATCCAGCAGCTTTATGTGGCACATACACAGGCTGCAATTGATGCAGAATAAATAAAAAAAGAGGGATTTATAAGATGAAAAAGAAACTGTTAGTATTGGTATTATCTGCTGTAATGGCAGTGGGAATGATGAGCGGATGCGGTGCAAAATCAGACACATCAGATACGAAAGCAAAGACAGCAGAAAGCTCTTCTGCTAAAGAAGAGGAAACAGAGGAACAGACAGAGTGTGAGCTTGAAGACGGAACCTACACAGCAGAGTTCAAGACTGACAGCGGAATGTTTCATGTAAATGAAGCGAATGACGGAAAAGGAACACTCACAGTAAAAGACGGGAAAATGACGATCCATGTCAGCCTGGTTTCTAAGAAGATCGTCAACCTGTTTGAAGGAACATCCGAAGATGCACAGAAAGATGGTGCAGAACTTCTGGAACCTACAACAGATACGGTAACCTATAGCGACGGTGCAACAGAAGAAGTTTATGGATTTGATATTCCGGTTCCTGAACTGGATAAAGAATTTGATGTGGCTCTGCTCGGAAAAAAAGGAGTCTGGTATGATCATAAGGTAAGTGTGACCAATCCGGTGAAAGTCGAAGAATAATTGAAGATAAGTGAAAGGACTGTTTCCCTGAGAAATGGGAAATGGTCCTTTTTTTGCTTGGGTATGAACTGGATAACACTATACTTTTATATGTCAGATAGTGTATACTAGGCAGTGGAAGATCATACAAAAGAGAGAATGTTTTGTATATAAAAACTAAAATGTGGAGAGGAAGTTAAAATACGATGTACTACGTACCAGATGGCACAAAAGAGTGTGGATTTTATGAATGTAAAAAATGTGGAAACCGTTTCTTATCCTTACAGACAATGAACCGGATCCCATGTCCGGAATGTGAGGCAGAGATCGACTATGAGATAGGACCAGACGAATCCATGGAAGATGCTCTGGACACGGCAGAATTACTGGAAAAGATCATCGGTGAAAAAGAAGTAGAGAAAATGGATGGACTTCTGAGTCTTGCAATTACCGGTGGAGACTGTAACTGGATTTAATTTTCGGTTAAAAGTGTTGAATGGGTGGTTAGGAAAAACAAACGAAGTGTGTTATAATAGAAATATGAGTAAAAGAGGGAGAAAATAGATGGATATTCATGATTTGAAAATATTTCTGACGATCGCACAGGCGTGCAGTGTTTCCGGAAACACGTACAGGAATGGCTGCAAAAGATTCGCTCAGGAGAGATTACACGATAAGAAAAAAGTTGATAAGTAGTAACGAAAAGTTGCGGGTAAGTCACAAACTATACAGAATGCATGAAAAAGCGGAGTATAGTTTGTGGCTTTTTTGTCGACAATTCCATGGAAATAGATGATGACTATAATAATGGAATATTTATAGAAAAATTGAATTTGAATAAAATGTATAAAAGAATATAATGGTAATACATGGATGCTGGCAAAATATACAAATAATCGTGCTGGCACAAATATATTTTTTACAGGAGGATTTGAAAATGAATATTGGGGTAACAGAAATCAGTCCAAGAGAGGTGCAGAGAAAGGCAGAGAAATGTTTTAAAGATGGATATTACTGCTGTGAAGCTCTGGTCAGCACGATCCGCGATGAATTCAAACTGGATGTGCCGAAAGAGGTTGTAGCTATGGCATCCGGAATGGCAGTAGGAGCAGGAAAATCAGGATGTGTCTGCGGTGCATTTAACGGAGGAATTCTTGCACTTGGAATGTTCTTCGGCCGTACCGAACAGGATGGACCGACCAACCCGAAGAGTATCAAATGTATGGAGCTTACGCACGAGCTTCATGACTGGTTCAAGAAGGCAAATGGTAAAAATGCAATCTGCTGCAGAGTTCTTACAAAGGAATTCAATATGGGACAGGGTGAACACAAAGAACAGTGTATCTATTTTACAGGACTTTGTGCATGGAAGGTAGCGCAGATCGTCTGTCGTGAGCTTGGTATCAAGAATCTGGATGAAATTGATGAACCGTGCGAAAGAAGAAAAATTGCAGATATCTAAATAAAGTGGTAACGACAGCCGCTTGATGAGAGAAAGGGAAAGAAACAATGAAAGACGTAATTAAGAAAGTACCGATTCCGCTTTGCGGAGTCATGCTTGGCGCGGCAGCACTTGGAAATCTACTTCAGAGCTATTCAGAAGGAATCCGTTATGTATGCGGTATATTCGCAGCATTTCTTCTGATACTGGTGCTTTTGAAGCTGATCATGTTCCCAGGAGCAGTGAAAGAAGATATGGGAAATCCGATCATGGCAAGCGTATCAGGAACGTTTCCGATGGCACTTATGATTCTCAGCACTTATGTAAAACCGTTTATCGGAAAGGCAGCTTATTACATATGGCTTCTGGCAATCATTCTTCACATCATTCTGATCATATACTTTACGGTGAAGTTTGTTCTGAAACTTCAGATGCCGAAAGTATTTGCAAGCTATTATATTGTATATGTAGGAATTGCTGTAGCGGCTGTTACAGCACCGGCTTATGAGCAACTTGGAATCGGAACCGCAGCATTCTGGTTTGGATTTGTAACACTGATCGTACTTCTTGTACTTGTAACCTATCGTTATGTGAAGTTTAAAGAAGTGCCGGATCCGGCAAAACCGCTGATCTGTATCTACGCAGCACCGACCAGCCTGTGTATTGCAGGTTATGTACAGTCCGTAACACCGAAATCATACGGTTTCCTGATGGCAATGTTTGTAGTTGCAACGGTTATTTATATTTTTGCCCTGGTAAAAGCAGTGGGATATCTGAAGATGCCATTCTTCCCAAGCTATGCAGCCTTCACATTCCCATTTGTTATCAGTGCGATCGCAACTAAACAAACTATGGCATGTGCAGCAAATATGGGACATCCAATGCCATTTCTTCAGTATGTAGTTCTGATCGAGACAATTATTGCAGCAGCACTTGTTGTTTATACTTATGTTCGTTTTATGGGGGCTATTTTCGGAGGAAAGAAATAAAAGATTTGACCGGACAGATAAAAAAGGGTAAACTTAAATTTATCAAGAATATGTCGGATGAGGGACGTCCTAGACACCGCAAGGGGCCGAAGAAGCAAAACGTAAGGTAACATCTTCCTTTCGTGGAAACTGACAGGCAAAAAGGAAGGCGACCTGACGAATCTTTGGAGAGTGTGCAAAGAAAGCACCACCTACGAGGCTAGAACCAACTGGTAAAAGGACAGAGAAAACAGATGAACGATTTTTTTCGTGTATCTGTTTTTTTCTGCCCTTTTTATATGGGCACTAATATGAGATGAGACTGTTAGCAGGCAGTACGTGGTGGCATACAAAAGTATTATCCGAGGAAGAAGGGAAAGGGCATTTTTTGAATAAAATTTGACAGAAGAAAAAGAAAAGCAGGAGGAAAAAAAGATGAGAATGATGCTTGTAGGAGCCGGTGCTGTCGGTGAAAGTATTTTAAAAGTAATGCAGTGGAGAGACCCAAAGGGAGAATGGCTGAAATATGTACTGGTCTGCGACTATGATCTGAAAAGGGCAGAGGAAGTTGTCGGTATGATGAAGGGGGATTCCCGTTTTGAAGCCTCTAAGATCGATGCAACAAATACAGAGGAAATGGCAGAACTGATCCGGGAGCATAAGATTGATTTTGTGATGGATGCAGCACCACCTTTTGCAAGTAATATGATTTTTGACGCTGCATTTAAAACGGGTGCAGATTACGGAAGCATGGGAACCTGGTCGGTTCCGATGGAAGATCCGGCTTACGGACTTGGTATTGAGAACAGCTATACTGAACCGATGACAAAATACAATTTTGACCGTCATGAAGCCTGGAAGAAGCAGGGGAATATGGCTGTGATCTGTATGGGAATCGATCCGGGTGTTGTAAATGTATTTGCAAAATACGCGGCGACAGAGCTTTTGGATGAAATAACAGAAGTTCATGTAAAAGACGGCGGAAATCTGTCTGTTCCGGGTGCAGATCCGGATGACATTATGTTTGGATTCAACGTGTGGACCGTGCTGGATGAGGTAATGAACCCGAATGTTGAGTATGATAAGGAGAAGGGCGGATTTATCGTAGAAAAAGCATTTGCAGGGCAGGAAGTCTATGAGATGCCGGAAGGAGTAGGAAAAAATACTCTGGTAAAGGTAGAGCATGAGGAGGTTGTGACGATGGCACGCTACTTAAGCCAGTATGGATTGAAAAAGGCAACCTTCAAGATCAGTCTTGATGAGAATCTGATCACGGCACTTAAGGTGCTGGATAAGCTGGGACTTCGCAGTATCAAGCCGGTGCAGGTAGGGGATGTGAAGGTAGTTCCAAGAGATGTGGTTGCAGCCTGTGCACCGCAGCCAAAAGATATCGGAGATGAGATGACCGGAAAAATGCTGGTCGGAGTACAGTGTATCGGAAAGAAAGACGGAAAGGAAAAAGAATACTTCTTGTATCAGCCATTTGATAATCAGGAGTCTATCGAAAGATGGGGAACCCAGGCTGTTACCGCCCAGACAGGATTTGGAGCAGCACTTGCACTGGAGCTGATCGGAAGAGGAATCTGGAAAGAAGCTGGGGTCTATGCACCGGAATATTTTGATCCGAAACCATACCTTGAATTAATGAAAGAAAGTGGTTATAAATACGGAATTATAGAGAAATAATCTGGATGCGCTCAGAGATGGTCTGAGAAAATAAACAAAATAAAGTTACGCGCAAAAACGGTACAAAGTCATAGAAGAACTTTGTGCCGTTTTGTGTGTGACAGGAAATCAGATCAACTTACACTCTTTGGCCCATTTGGTGACAAAGGTAAGAAACTTATCAAGTGCAGGAGAGAGTTCAGGTGTATCCAGATAGGCTACGGACAGATTCCTGCGGAAGTGTTCGGTAAAGGAACGGACACAGACGTTGAAGGGAATATTATGGAGCAGAAGTTTGGGAAGTACAGTGATGCCAAAGCCCTGTTCCACCATTTTAATCGCAGTATAGTCTTCATTGATCCGAAATCTTACGTTAGGCGTGATATGGTTTAATCGGAATAATTTTCCGGTTTCATAATCAAAATCATCGGCGGAGAGAACAAAATCCTGTCCGTCAATATCGGCAAAAGATACCGTCAGCTGATCGGCAAGAGGATGGTCCAAGGAGGTAACCAGAACCAGTTCGTCGGTGCCGACAGGCAGATTTTGGAAATCCTTTGCGACATATTGCGAAACAAAGATACAGTCCAGTTCTTTTTTGCGAAGCTTTTCCGTCAGGTTCTGAAATCCGTCAACATAGAGCCGAAAGGTGATATTCGGGTATTCGGCAGAAAAATTTTTCAGTACTCCGGGGAGCCAGTTATAGGCAATGCTCTGCACCGTTCCGATGCGGATAAAACCACTGTCCAGATTGTTGATATTTGAGACGATCTGATCGATCCGTGTATTGGCGGAGCGGATATGCATAAGTTCTTCAAAGATGGGTTCTGTTCCGGGAAGCGCTTCCATTCCGTTTTTTGAACGCTTGAACAGCTTAAGACCAATCTCTTTTTCATAATTGCGGATGGTCTGGCTGACAGCTGACTGTGTGTAGTTGTGTTTTTGAGCAGCTTTTGAGATGCTCTGATTCTCATAGACATCAAGAATCACATCGTATTTAGACATGATGAAACCTCCCGTGGTGTTGATAAACAATGCTCTTTTACTATCTTACTTAATATAAGGAAGATAATCAATATCTGTGGGATTTTATTATAATTTTTTTTAAAATCAAACATAAGAAAAAGTGAAAATATAAGCGCAAATCAAAGAGTTAACAATGTATTAAGAAAAAGTGAAGTCTGATATCAGTTTTACAGACTTTTCAATGACCGGAAACTGGAATAGCATAGAACAGGGGAATGAAATTCAAAGGAGTTTAAGTGTATCATGAATTAAAGGAGAAGAATAATGGGATACAATTACTGGAACGGAACAGAAGCGGCACACCGCCGTGTTATGATGAAGGCGGCAGGATACTCGGATGAAGATATCCGTCAGAAACCGCATATCGGAATACCGAATTCTTACATGGCAGGTTCTCCCGGAACTGCGCATCTTCGCCAGGTGACAGAAGCTGTAAAAGAGGGAATCTGGGCAGCAGGTGGAATCCCGGTAGAATTCGGAATCCCGGCTACTTGCGGAAATGTGGCAAATGGTGCGGATGAGATGAAGTATGAGCAGGTAGGAAGAGATATCGTGGCAATGTCCATCGAATTTGTATCCAGAATACATAATTTCGATGCGATCTGCTGTGTGGCATCCTGTGATCTGATCATTGCCGGATGTTATCTGGCAGCGTGCAGACTGGATATTCCGGCTCTGGTAGTGACCGGGGGATCAATGCAGGCCGGAAATTACTGTGGTAAGACAGTTGTAGAGGCAGATCTGGATGCGGCAAGATTCTCAGGTGCTTCCGAAGCTGAGTTATTTGAAATGGAAGAAAGCGTCTGCCCGTCATTCGGTGCCTGCCCGTCCATGGGAACAGCCAACACGATGCAGATGTTAGGTGAGGTATTGAACCTTGTTATGCCGGGAACATCTACGATTCCTGCATCAGATAATGCAAGACTTCGTGCTGCAAGAACAGCAGGAAAATACATGGTACAGCTTGCCAGGTCCGGAAAGACACCAAAAGATCTGATCACCAAAGATGTTCTGGAAAATGCGATCATGTTTGATATGGCAGTTGCAGGATCAACCAATGCGGTACTGCATATCCTGGCATACGCATATGAACTTGGTATCAAGCTTACACTGGCAGATTTTGAAAAGTATGCGAAGGAAATTTACTGCATCAATGCAGTGATTCCAAGCGGACCGTATACAGTTGTAGATTTTCATTATGCCGGCGGTGTAAAGCAGGTCATGAAGCAGCTTGCCGGTAAAATCCATACCGATGCGCCGACGATTTACGGGGATACAACTTGGGGTGAACTCCTCGATTCTGTGAAAAGCGCGCCAAATAAAGTCATTCATTCGCTGGAAGATCCTGTAGCAAAAGAACCGGGACTTAAAATCATGCGGGGAAATATTTCTCCGGCAGGGGCGATCGTACGTCCGACAGCAGTATATGAAGAAGTAAAATACATCAAAGGTGCGGCAAAAGTGTATGAATGCGATCAGGATGCATATAGAGCCATTATGGCAGGCGAGATTGTTGCGGGGGACATTCTTGTTATCCGCTATGAAGGCTGTAAAGGAGCACCGGGTATGAAAGAGCTGATGCTTAGTATCGATGCGCTGATCGGACTTGGACTTGATAAAAAGGTCGGGCTTATCACAGACGCGCGTTTCTCCGGATTCAACTACGGAGCAATCGTCGGACATGTTTCTCCGGAAGCTTATGACGGCGGTGTGATCGCTTTGATCGAAAATGGTGATGAAATTGAGATGGACATTGCAGGGGGAACCGTCAATCTTCTCGTATCCGATGAGATCTTAGCAGAAAGAAGAAAATCCTGGGTACGTCCGCCGCTTAAGCAGCAGAAGGGTGTTTTAAATATTTACGCACAGAACTGCAGACCGGCAGAAGAAGGCGGTGCAATGCAGCCATGGGCACTGGATGCAGACTACGGATATCATCACGAATAAAAGTATTGGTATGGATAAGGAGAGAACGGGTATGTTATTGCTTTCAAAAGAGGATATTAAAAGTGTAATTACAATGAAAGATATGATCGAGGCGGACAAGCAGGCATTTAAGATGGTTGTCGATGGTACGGTAGATACACCGCTTCGTACAGTCATCAATGGAAAATATGACGGCGCATTTCTGTTTATGCCGGCTTATGCTCCGGAATTAGATGCAGCAGCCATGAAGGTGATCAACATTTTTCCACACAATATCGATAACAATCTGATGACATCACCGGCGCAGACCATGCTGATCGACGGAAAGACGGGATATGTGATCGCGATACTGGATGGAACTTATGTGACACAGCTTCGTACGGGGGCCTCTTCCGGTGCAGCATTCGATCTGCTTGGAAAAAAGGAATGTAAAAAAGGTGCAATGATCGGTACAGGGGGACAGGCAGCAGCTCAGCTTGAAGCAATGCTTGCAGCCAGAAAATTGGAAGAAGTAAAGATCTTTGACCTGAATGAAGAAAGATGCAAAGCATTTGCCGAAGAAATGCAGAAGGGACTGGCTAAATACGGTGCAAAAATCATACCGGCCAAGGATTCAGATGACTGTATCGAAGATGCAGATCTTATTATCACAGTGACTCCTTCCGCAAAACCGGTATTTGACGGAACAAAGGTAAAAGCCGGTGCAACCATCAGCTGCGTAGGTACTTATGAGCCCCATAAGCATGAGCTGGATCCGGCAGTTTTACCGAGAGCATCTAAGATTATCTGTGATTCAAAAGAGGCGGCGCTTTCAGAGACGGGGGATCTTCTGATTCCGATTGCAGAGGGAATCATTACAGAAGAGGATGTGCTTGGAAGTCTTGGAGATGTGATCAATGGAAAGATCAAAGGACGTGAAAATGACGAAGAAATTATCGTATATGAAACCGTAGGAGTTGCTGCGCAGGATCTGGTGGCAGCAAAGGTGATTTATGATAAGGCAGTAGAAGCCGGAAAAGGACTTCGCTGGGGAGAATAATCTAAAAAGAGGATGTAAATACCAAAAACACGGAATATTTCCGTGTTTTTGGTATTTTAAAGAATAGCTTTGTGATAAGATAAACAAGAACAATAATTTAAAGAAAAGGAAACAAGAGAAATGCTAACTACATGGATTCAGGCAGTATACCAATTTTTATGGGGAGATCTTTTAAGGATACCACTTCCGGGAGGTTCCTCTTTTGGTGTGTCACTGCTTATTATTTTACTGATTCCCACAGGAATCTATTTTACGATCAGAACAAGATTTTTGCCGGTTCGTCTTTTTGGAGATATGGTTCGCGCGCTTACCGGGAAAAAGAAGGAAGATGGCAGTCTGTCGACCTTTCAGACACTGATCGTCTCAACTGCAACGAGAGTCGGAATGGGAAATCTGGTTGGAGTAGTCGCTGCCGTTTCCGCAGGCGGTGCCGGTGCGGTATTCTGGATGTGGATCACAGCGATCATCGGTTCTTCAACTGCGTTTATCGAGGCAACACTTGCACAGCTTTATAAAGAAAAAGATCCGCTTTACGGAGGCTACCGCGGAGGTCCGGCATATTATATGCATCATTATGTAGAGAGACGGACAGGAAAGACAAAGAAACATGTCTGTATTGCGGTGCTCTTTGCAATCTCAGGGCTTATCTGCTGGGCCGGGATCAGTCAGGTGATCAGTAATTCGGTTGCATCTTCTTTTGAAAATGCGTTTGGGATTCCGCCAATTTTAACGACGGTGATTCTGGTAGCCGTTGCGGCAGTGATCGTACTGCGAAAAAATGCCACAGTAAAGGTGTTGGATATTCTGGTTCCAATCATGGCAGTCTGCTATTTTGTGATTACGATAGTCATTATCTTATTGAATATCCGAAGCCTTCCGGGTGTATTTGAGCGGATTATCCAGGAAGCGTTTGGAATCCGTCAGGCAGCAGCCGGAGGGTTCGGAGCAGTTCTTATGAATGGTGTAAAAAGAGGGTTATTTTCCAACGAAGCGGGTTCGGGATCAGCACCATGCGCAGCTGCGGCTGCAGAATGTGATACGCCTGTAAAAGCAGGATTTATACAGGCATTGGGTGTATTTATAGATACAATTGTGATCTGCAGCTGTACGGCGATGATCATGCTTCTTGTGCCGGAAAAGATGATAGCAGGACTGGAAGGAATGGAGCTTTTGCAGACAGCAATGAATTATCATCTCGGTAAATTTGGCGTGATCTTTATTGCGGTTACGTTGTTCCTTTTCAGCTTTTCAACGTTTCTTGGAATCCTGTTTTATGCAAGAGGAAATGTGGCATATGTTTTAGGGGATAAGTGGTGCTGGCAGACAGCATATAAAATCCTCGCACTTGTGATGCTCTTTATCGGAGGAATTGCGGCTTATCATATTGTATGGGATCTTGGCGATGTGGGAATCGGACTTATGACGATTTTTAATATTGTGACTTTGTATCCTATGGGTGGAGAGGCACTGGAGGAATTGAGGAAGTACGAAAAAAATAAACAGTAGGAGAAACTGGAGAATGTCAAAAGATGAATATTTAATTACAGATGCGCCTCTTAAAGCATTAACTGTTTTTGCAATGCCTATGATTTTAGGCAGCTTTTTTCAACAAGTATATAATATGGCTGATTCTATTATCGTAGGTCAGTTTGTTGGTTCGTCTGCACTGGCGGCAGTCGGTGCCTGCGCTGCACTTACGAATGTCTTCATTTGTATAGCATTGGGTGCCGGTGTAGGTGCAGGAGTGCTCGTGAGCCGTTATTTTGGAGCCAGAGATTATAGTAAAATGAAAACAATCGTGTCAACATCATTGATCAGCTTCCTGATTCTAAGCGTACTTCTGGGTATATTTGGCTTTTGTTTTTCCCATTCGATGATGAGTTTATTACAGACACCTGCTGATATACTGGATGAAGCAGTACTGTACCTTCGTGTTTATTTTGTGGGATTTCCGTTTCTGTTTATGTATAACATCCTTTCAACGATGTTTACCTCGATCGGTGAATCAAAGATTCCATTGGGACTGTTGATATTTTCTTCTATTTTGAATATTTTTATGGATCTCTGGATGGTGGCCGGACTTGGTTTGGGGGTATTTGGTGCAGCTCTTGCAACCCTCATTGCGCAGGGGATTTCGGCAGTGTTTTCACTTTTGATTTTCTTTAGCCGGATGCGTCGATATAAAAGTCATTTTGACTGGTTTGATGGGAAGGAATTGCATTCCATGCTTCGGATCGCTGTGCCATCTGTTCTTCAGCAGTCTACAGTGTCAATTGGCATGATGATCGTACAGGCAGTTGTAAATCCATTCGGTACACAGGCACTTGCCGGTTATTCGGCAACGATGCGGGTAGAGAACGTTTTTTCACTGATCTTTGTATCCATTGGAAATGCAGTTTCACCGTATGTTTCCCAGAATTTTGGCGCAAAGAAAATGGAACGTATCAAAAAAGGATATCATGCGGCACTGGTGTTGGATTTATGTTTTGCAGTTCTTGCTTTTATAGTCATTGAAACGCTGCATACCCAGATTTCCTCGTTATTCCTGGGGAAAGACGGAACTGCCCTGGCATATCAGGTGTCCGGGGATTATATGAGATGGCTTGGTTACTTTTTCATTTTTATGGGTATCAAGATGGCAACAGATGGAGTACTCCGTGGACTTGGTGTTATGCGCCCGTTTCTCGTTGCCAATATGGTAAACCTTGCAATCCGCCTGACAGTTGCTTTGATTTTTGCACCTCGTTTTGGTATCGAATTTGTCTGGCTTGCCGTACCGGCTGGCTGGTTTGCCAATTTTGTGATTTCCTATGTGGCACTTAGAAAATCGTGGCCAACTGATAAAGCAGCTTCAGTTTGCTAACTGTCTGTTTATTCCGGAAATAGAATTACCCGCACCAACGGTGCGGGTAATAGCATAAGTCAGCAAGAATATGAAATCAGAAATATAATGCCGAAAATCCTTATGGAAGCGGATGACCTGCAGCCAGGTACAGCTCATACCATTCTTCGCGAGTCAGTGTTATCTCACATGCTGCGATAATTTCTTTCAGGCGGCTTTCGCTTGCAGTTCCGGTAATGATTTGCATATTTGCCGGGTGACGTAAAATCCACGCAGCCGCAATGGTAGTGTCGCTGACATTATATTTTTCAGCCAGTACATGAAGCTTTTGATTCAGTTCCGGGTATTCGTCACTTCCGAGAAAGCATCCTTTCCATGCCGGCATCTGAAATGGTGACCAGGCCTGGAGGGTGATATCATGGAGGCGGCAGTAGTCGAGCAGACTTCCGTCGTGGTCAATTGAACCGGAGGTTTCCATATTGACTTCCATGCCATTTGCAACAAGATTGGAAACAGGAATGCTGAATTGAACCTGGTTGACAACGAGCGGTTGGCAGACATACTTCTGCAGCAGTGCAATCTGCATCGGTTTGTGGTTTGAAACACCAAAATGGCGGGCCTTTCCGCTCTCAAACAGAACATCAAATGCGGCAGCAACCTCTTCCGGTTCTACGAGTGCATCCGGACGGTGAAGCAGCAGAAGATCGAGATAATCTGTCTGAAGCCGTTTTAAAATACCATCGACGGATTTCAAAATGTGCTCTTTTGAGAGATCATAACAACCTTGCCGGATGCCGCATTTTGACTGCAGGTAAATATCTTCCCGTTTCAGGGATGGATCGCCGGCAAAGGCTTCGCCGAACACAGTCTCGCTCATACCGTCGCCATAGATATCCGCATGATCGAAGAAATATGCGCCCTGTTCCAATGCAGAGTGAATGAAATGGTTCATTTCCTCCTTCGATTTTTCAGAAAGTCGCATGCATCCGACTGCAATGGAAGGAATTTTTTGCAGATGATTGCCCAAAATAGTTTCTCTCATGATAAAAATCTCCTTTGTAATGATTTGATATTCGCGGAATTTTTCCGTAAAGCAAGTATGGAAGAAGTCCGGAAGTAAAGAAATAATAATTGTTATACTTTTGACCATAGTATCATCATATCATAGAAGCGCACTCGAGAGTCAATGAAAAAAAGATAAAAGACGAAATTCCTACGAACTGTGAAGTTAAGCAGTTTGTAGGAATTTTTTTGGAAAAATTTACAACCCAAAAATCAATGTAAATACAACCTTATAATGTTAAAATAAATATGCATATTCAACATATTTGTTGAAAAATAATGATGCTTGAATAAAGGAGGGACAGCCGGAATGAATTTAAAAGAAGTTTATGAGATTTTTTATCCGGGCAAATGTAAAGAAAATCCATCTGTGTGGAATGTTCCCCCAAAATACCGTTCGAAAAAAGATTTTTTTGAAGAACTTCTTCCAATGGAAATACGATGGATCAATTTTAAAATCTGGAATGATAAAGCACGAAGAAGCAGATTTTTTTCGAATTGTAAAGGAGAAACCCGATATATTGCATCATTACGCACATTTTTATTTGAACAACCATGGACTATCTCGAGGATAGAAGGAAAAGCGAATGAGCTTTTGAGTGGTCAGATTTCCGAAAAGGTTATGAATGAAAGCTTTTTACGGATTGTAGAGAAAGAAGGAATCGAGATTTCGAGGAAGCTTAGATCATATTTGTTTGATGACGAGACAAATCAGTTGAAAACAAAATGGGGGAATGTACTGACGTTTTATGTTCTACTGGCTATTTTACCGGAAGAAATTAATCAGATTTACGTACAGTATTTGTATAATCAAGAACAGAGTGCGCAACTTAAGGGAGAAGAGGAGAGTAATGGTGTAGCAATAAAAGATGCTGCATTATTTCAATATGAATATCCACCGGATATGAGCATTGTATCGCCGGGAGAAAAAATAAATCATACATGGGTAATCAAAAATGTAGGGGATACTCTATGGGAGAATCGATATTATGAATGTAATCAGTCTATGATGGAATTAGATGAAAAAAACAGAATTCTTCGGATTCCGAAATTTGTTTACCCGGGAGATAAAGTGTCTCCAAGTGTATCATTTTATGCACCGGACAAACCGGGAACTTATGTCATGAACTGGAAAATGAAGGATAGCAAAGGAAAGATTGTTTTCCCGGATAAATTGGGAATAGGATTGCATTTCATGGTAATGGATTTTGAAGAGGATAAAGCAATCCGGGGTGAAAATTATAATGTAATAGAAGAAATACCTCGACTTTCTGCCCCGATTATTGCAGGGAATTTGTATTCTCACACCTGGATTATTCAAAATACAGGAATGACTATTTGGAATGAGTATTATTTGGAGTGTATCAACGGAGATAACTTTTCTTACGTGAAAAAGGAATTATGCGTACCACTTAAAGCGCATGTTATGCCGGGGGAAAAAATCTCTGTCAAAGTGGAATTCGCAACGCCACCGATAGAAGGTATCTATACCATGGTCTGGCAAATTATGAAGAAAGACGGAACACCGGCGTTTGCAAAAAACAGGAGGCTGGAGGTTCTGTTGAATCTGATATAAAAGATGTCGGAAACCATTTGTTTAGAGGAAGGAATCAGAGGAACAGTATGAGTTATGTAGTTACAATTTTCACTGAAAAGCATTTATATCGGGTGAATATTGAAGAAGGAACAAAATATACCATTGGATCTGGTGAAAAAGATGCATTTCCGATGTCAGAGCTTGGCGTAGACGGGCAACTTGGGATCTGTTTTCATGCAAAAAAACAAATCCTGAAGTTGAATGCAAAAAAAATCCCTTTGTCAGTAAAGGAAATGAAAGAAGAAGCTAAGTTAGTTAATATTTGTGAATTTCCGAAAATAGAAGTAAGGTTTACCAGGGATACTGGAGAATATTCAGAATCATATCCTATTCCTTATGAGTGTCAGATTCATATCGGAAGATCTAAAAAAAATGATATTGTGTTAAATGATTCTTATGTGAGCAGAAATCACCTGCTCATTACATCTGAAAGAGGAAAAATACGAATAGAGGATTTAGGAAGTAAATATGGCACTTATCTGAATGGAAGTCCCCTTAAAAAGGCAATGCTGAAATCCGGTGATGAAATTGATATTTGTGATTTGCGTATTATTTGCAAAGAGAACACTTTATATTTTTATAATCTTCATGAAACACCGGAACTCAAATATCAGAAAGAGATAAATCATCCGGGGATGGCGACGAATATTGTTTCTATGCAGAAAGGGTATCCGTTATACCATCGTTCGCCGAGAATCAGAGAATCCTTGCCTGTGGATGAGGTGAGATTGTCGCATTTACCTAATAAACCACAAAGATTTTCTATCAGGAAAGCCAACTTTTTGCCACTTTTAAGTAGTGGCGCCATGGCGGGAGCTTCGCTTGCAATGTCGAGTTTTTCTCCTGCTATGCTTGCTATGCGTGCAGCAATGATGATTTCCCCTGTTGGAAGCCTGATTGGAAATAGCAATAAAAAAGCGCGTAAGATGCTTATGGTCGAAGAGGAAGAACGTTTCCAGAAATATGCGGACTATATTGCAGGAGAAAAAGCGCATATTCATGCTATCGGAAAAAAACAAAAGGAAATCATAAACCAGGAGAATCCTTCGCCGGAAATATGCGAAACAATTCTGAATAAGATGTCGACTTCTTTATGGGAGAGAACAGCGACAGACTCTGATTTTCTGCAGGTCAGAATGGGCGCTGGGTATGCCCCTCTTTGTGTAGATGTAAAGCCGCCTACAGATGTCAACGATTTCCATATGGAAAGGGATGAACTGGAGGAGCTGACAGACCGTATTATACAGGAGACTCATTTGGTAGATGATGTCCCTGCCAGACTGGATCTTTTAAAGTATAGTTCTGTTGGTGTGATCGGAAACAGGGGCAAGGTGACAGACTTATTAAAGAATATACTGGTTTCGCTTTCTACATTGCATTTTTTCAGAGATGTTCGTATTGTAGGCGTTTTTGATCCGGAAGAAGAGGAAGAATGGAAATCTTTGCGCTGGCTTCCTCATATCTGGGACGATGAATTGCAGACCAGATATTTGAATTTTGATCCGCTTACAGAAGAATCTCTTGCAAGTCTTTCGCTGAATAGTGAAAAAGGATATGTAGATTCTTATGCTAAATTCCGTGAGAAAGTAAACAGTATCATTGCGGAACGAAAGGATCCGGATTTTCAGGCGAAGTGGAAAAATGGGACGAGTCCGATTCCGCATTATATTTTTCTTTTCGCTTCCAGAAAAAAAACGGAGTGCTTTTTATCAATGCTTTCCGAAAATGATCCTGCTATGGGGATATCAACAATCTTTTTATATGATGAACAGTATTATCTGCCGAATTTCTGCCAGTATATTGTAAATGTGGATGATCCGTATGATGACAGAACGGCCACCGCTTTTTATAAATACAGAGCAGATGAGAAAATGTGGTTTACCATGGATCAGCCGATTCCACAGAGAAAGTTTGATGCGTTTTGCAGACAGATGTCGGCTATCGAGGTTGAAGATGCTGTCAAGGGACAGATCCCGGTTTCGCTTACCTTCCTGCAATGTATGGATACAAACAAGGTACGCGACCTGAACGTGCTGGAAAGATGGAAAAAGAATGATAGCGCTGTGAATATCACTGCGCCGTTAGGGGAAGGTGAAGGCGGCAAGCTGTTTTCATTATCTCTTCACAGACACTGTTCTCATGGCCTTGTCGCAGGTATGACAGGATCGGGAAAGAGTGAACTGCTTATTTCATGGCTTTTATCTATTGCATGTAATTATCATCCGGAGGATGTTTCATTTGTAGTGATTGATTATAAAGGCGGAAGTACGGCAACATCGCTTGAAAAGCTTCCACATGTCTGTGGAATTATTACGGATGTTGGCAGTGGGATTGACAGATGTTTTCAATCGCTGGAGCATGAGCTGAGGCGAAGAGAAGCCATTTTTGCTTCGGTAGGTGCAAAGGATATCAAGGAGTACATAAAAGGATATCACAAGGGTGAGTTTAAAGAAGCGGTGCCAAGACTTCTGATCGTATTTGATGAATTTAAAGAGCTGATCAAGGAAAGACCGGTTGTCAAAAAAATGGTTGACTCCATAGCTGCAAAAGGAAGTTCTCTGGGCGTACATCTGATTCTGGCTACCCAAAGTCCGGCAGATGCAGTAGATGAGGGAACCTGGAATAATACCCAATATCAGATTTGTATGAAGGTGCAAAATGCTGCCGCCAGCAAGGTGATGATTCATGAACCGGATGCGGCGATGATTACACAGGCAGGAAGAGCTTATGTAAGAGTCGGAACCTCCGAAAAGGCAGAAATTTTCGCGTTGATCCAATCCGCCTGGTCCGGAGCTCCTTATCAGGAAAATAAAGAGCAGGGTGCTTTGGAAGTGCGCTATGTAGAAGTAGATGGATCGCGTATCAAAACAGTAGAAGAAAACCACACCCGATTTGTTTCGGATAAGAAAGAAATTGAGGCAGTGATAGCTTATATAGCAAGAACAGCAGAAGCGGCAGGTATAGAGAAGCAGCCATCGCCGTGGAAAACAGAACTTCCAGATCTCTTTAGCTGGAAGAAACTGCCGGTTGAGGGTGGCTTTGACGGAGAAAAATGGGAGATGACAGATGCTCCTTGGTTATCAGTGCCGATAGGTATTTTTGACAGACCGGAGCTTCAGGTGCAGGGAATACAGTATATGGATTTCCTGAAGGAAGGCAATTTCGGTGTCTTTGGAAGCTCGCAGACAGGAAAGACATCATTGCTCCGGACGATTGCAACATCTTTATGCCGTATGTATTCTCCGCGGGATATGCATCTTTATATCATTGCGGATATGTCAGGTATGGAGGCCTTCCCGCAGGTGGGAGGCGTTGTGGGATCCGGACAGGAAGAGAAGCTGGGTAAGCTTATAAATATGCTGATCAGTTTCCTGAATGAGAGAAGAAAAATCTTCAATCAGGAGAGAGTGGATTCTCTGAAAGCTTACCGGGAACTGGTTAGTGAAGAGATGCCGGCTGTTTTTGTTTTGATTGATCGCTTCAGTGGTATTCTGGAATCGAACCAGGATTATAAAGACATATTTGTCCGTCTTTTTAGCGAGGGTCCATCAAAAGGAATCTATTTTGTTTATACAGGTGTGAACAATACAGGCGTGCCTTATAAGCTGACGGCAAATGTTTCTGGGGCTATTTCTTTCATGCAGTCTGACCGAAGTGAATACAGCACTTTAATAGGACAGGTGAGAGAAGCAAGATTGCCGGACAGAGTAGGTAATGCTCTGATTAAAGTAAATCAGGAACTGATCAATTTCCAGAAGGCAATGTATGAACCTGGAGAAAATGATAAAGAGCGTGAAATGGCTTTGAAAGCAGAAGCAGAGGGCATGACAAGAGCTTGGAAAGGAAAACCTGCTTTGAGAATACCGGTTCTTCCGGAAAGCATTTCTGTGAAAAGTATGGCAGATCTCAGCAACAACGAGCAGGGAATTGCCGTTGGACTGGATGCAGAAAGCATAGAAGCGGTTCATGTAATGCCCGGAGAAACGACGGCAATGGCAGTTACCGGAAGAGTTGGATGTGGAAAGAGCGCAATGCTTCGCAGAATAGGAAAGATGGTACTGGAAGTGAATGGAAATACACTTTTATATTGCCTGGACTCAGAAAGAAAATCTCTGGCGGACTTGCAGGAGAAGGGAACTGCTTATGCGCAGCTTTCAGAAACTGAGAAAGTACAGGATTTATTTTCCCAGATCTTCAAAGAACTGACAGATCGCATGCGAAAAAGAAAAGAAGCTGCGGTCGAAATCACGGAAGAACCTTGGATGATCCTGCTTATCGATGACATAAAAGAATGCAGCAAGTTACCGGATGATATACAGCTGCAGTTACACAGGATTATGACAAAGACAAAAGGTTATGGCGTGCTGGTCCTCTGTGGAATCCGTCAGGGTGATCTTTTCAATTTTTATACGCAGGATCAGCTTGGTGTGGACCTCAAATCTTCCGGTGTTGCTCTTGCTTTGTCAGATACGGCAGTGCATTATGAAGGCTTTTATAAGAATAATTTTACGCAAAGCCAAAGAAATGCAGAGCTGGAAAAAGGCTTTGGAATCTTTTTTGCAGGCAATGGCAGCAAGAAGATCAAGTGCATAGATAGTTAGGAGGATGGGAAGATGAATCGAATCATAGTCACAATAAGAATAAAGCAAAAAAAAGAATATGATTTGGAACTTCCTGTAAATCAGAAGATCAAAGACTTGATGCAGGATATTTCAGATTCTCTGGAAGGACTGGATCCTTTGGCATCGTTTGACCCGGAACAGGTCAGTCTTGTGGATCAGAGGAATGGAAGAAGATTAAACGCAGAGAATTCCTTGTCGGAAGAGTGTGTATGGAACGGAGATATCCTGGAAATACAGGGATATAGATAGAAGAATGTATCTAAAATAAAGAGATTACGAAATAAAACGATCTTAAAAACGATGTATGTTTTTAAAGATAAAAAAGTCAGAAATGATGTATTAAGGAAAGGTGGAAATCAAATGAAAATTATTGTAACTCCAGAGGAAATGAGAAGTAACGCAACAAATATCCGCACTGAAAAGGCTAATTTTGAACAGTGTATCAGCAGCATGCGCACAATTGTAAACAGCATGAGTGGCGTATTCGAAGGTGAGGCTGCAACAGCTTTTGTATCAAATTTCGAAAGCTACAATGCCCAGTTTACATCTTTTGGAGAACTTCTGGAAAGCTTTGCACAGAAGCTGGATACAGCTGCCAATACTATGGAAGAAACTGACGGGGGACTTGCTGCATCTATGGGACAGTAAGAAAAGGCAATTTGTGCGGGGATACGTCCTCGCACAAAGATGTGCTGAGACAGAAATGAGTGATGAAAAGAATGAAAGAACTAATACTATCTCCGGAAGAAATCTATTATATCGGAAAAGTAAGTGGCGGAAAATATCTGGATTATGATTATATTGCCGCTATGCAGGATATTGGAAAGCGGGGGAAAATAAAAGCGCAGGAAATTCTGGATGGTCTTGAAAGGAAGGGATATGCCGAGGAGGATTTCTTAGGCAATCTGGAAGTAGAGCCGGCATGTACAGAAATGCTGCAGCCGGTTTATCAGGGGATGTATGAATCTGAGCTGATTTTACGGGAAGAGTCAGGAGCATCTGTACATTATAAATTTCATCATATGGAGAATAGAATTACATCTGTAGAGTGCCATGCACAGGAGTACCGTATCAGGGCGCAGGACAAAAAAGAAATAGAAAAGATGCTTTATTCTCTTTTGGAGGAAGATGTGCATACAGAGGAAAGAGAAGCATACATTGCGATTGACCAGGCAGAAAGGAGCATCATTCTGAAAGGTACTCATATCGGAAAGGATACCTGTCTCTATTTCTATGCAGAAAAAGGTGGTTCTTTCTATGAGATAGCTCCGGAACAAAAAGAAGAAACGATACTTCGCCTGGTTGAAAAGAATGTCGTTTGTGAGCAGGCAAAAAAGATTCTGATGGGAGACTGAGAAAATGGCATACAAAGATGAAAATGGAAAAATAACAATTGATGATGTCGCTGCCGGAGAGGATATCAGGAAAATCGAGCGGGCACAGTCTATCCTGCAAAATGCATTGCAGAGTCTGAGAGCAGCTCAGACAGAAGGGGCAAATTCAAAAGGTGAGACAGCCCAGGCTATTTATGATAAATCCCAGGAACTGATTAACCAGATTCAAAGGCTTGATAGTAATTTGGAGGAAACAACAAATTATATTCGCCATGTGCTTGCTGTTTATAAGGCGAAGGATGAAATGCTCAAGGAGATTATGGCAGCAGCGCAAAACATGAATTAGAGTGGAGGTATCCAACATGGCTAATATTAGAATTGACGCAGATGGATTGCAGAACAATATTTCATCTATGCGAGCCTATATAAATGAACTGGATTCTTTGAATGCACGGACACAGACGCTTATGACACAGATTGCTTCTTCCTGGGAGGGAGAGGCAAGCACGGCTTATATTAATATTATGACAGAGAGAATTCAAAAAGCAGGGCAGATGAAAGAGCTTTTACAGGAATTTATATCCTATATGGAATCTACCAGAACAAAATTTGTGTCAAGAGATCAGGAAAGTTCGTACTCTATCAGGGGATGCTAGGAGATGAGAAGATGATTATAGATGTGAATCCACAGACAATTACGGGAATCGCCCAGACGATTGCAAATGCTTATGGAGAAGTGGAAGAGGCAGCAAGAATTTTGACATCCATCACGGAACATAACAACTGGAATTGCAAAGAGAGGGATGCTATCAATGACTATACCCGTTCAAATGCCCAGGAGATTTTGAAAATCAGTGAAAAATCCGGAAATTTTGCAAATGTCATGAAGGTGGTTGCAGAGAATTTTACGACAGATGAGAAAAATATATCAGAAATGTTTACCAGCGTAGAGAGCATCATTGCCTCCATGCTTACGATCCAGCCGATCGGAAGTGGGACTACGACAAGCAATATCCCGGAGGGTGTAATGCCAATTAATAAATCAATCGGAGCAGGAGATATCAATCTTTCTTCTGTGATCGATCTGGCAAGTATGAAATTGTAGGGACAGGAGGAGAAGAATGGCATCCAGAATTATATTAGATCCAGAAACCCTGTTGGCGCAGGCTGGTGAAATGCAGAGCCTGACAGCAGAATATGAATCCCTGTTTTCGAAGGTTACGGGTACTCTGAATGACACCAACAATAATTGGAGTGAACTGTTAGCACATAATTTTGCAGGGAAAATAAGCAGCGCCCAGCAAAGCTTTGCAAGTATTACAGAGCTTCTTGCCAGTGGGGCGGCAGCAGCGAAAAACAGTGCTACAACCATGCAGTCGGTAGACCAGTCTCTTTTTAAGGTGTTCGGAGGAGAAGCTGGTGAGGGGATTATTTCCGGACAGGTACAGGGGATGACTGATGTCATAGAGGATTACAGGAAATGGGAAAAGAAATCTAAAAAAGTAAAAGCAAAAAGTAAAAAGAAAAAAGACGGTTTTTTGGATTCTTTGAAAGCAGATATGGCAGGAGTGTCGAAAGCAATTGTAAAAAAAGGAAAGAAGACTGTTGCAAAAATAAAAAAATCCTATGATGAAAAAGGATTTGTTTATAAGGCACTTCAATATGGAAAATCTGCTGTAAAAGTTGGTGCAGGTGTTGTCAAAATTGCCGGTGCGGTAGCTCTGGTAGCAGGCTCCGGTGGTGCAGCACTTCCTGTAGCTGCTTGTATTACTTTAAGTGCCTGCAATGATATTTATAATGGCATGATGGATGCAACATACACCTATACCGGTGACTATAACAAGGTTGGTAATACAAATGCATTAAAGGATTTTCTTGTAAAAAAAGGTGGAGAGACAGGAGAAATCCTCTTTGGAGATGAGAAGCTGGGAGAAAAAATGGGCAGTTGGGCTTACACAGGATTGGACGTTGTTTCTTTCTTAAATGGTGTAGATAAACTTGGAAAATCTTTTGGTAAGCTTCAAACTATAACAAGCGGCACCGCAGAAACGTCAAAGGTATGGGGAGAAATTCACATGGATGACGTTATCGACAATGATCTTAAATATCTCAGCAAAGATGGAATTATTAAGACTATACTTAATATAGACCCCAACTCTGTAGCTAATTTTGGATATGACGTCGTCACAGGTACGATTAAATCTATAAAGTCAGCAGGAAAACTTGGCAATACTATAGCAGATCTGGCCGTTGGTTAGGACGAGAAAGGAAAATAAAATGGCAAAGCAATTACTACCAAATGGAAGCGTTGTAACCTTAAAAGGTGCAACAAAGAAGTTAATGACAATTGGCATTGAGGTTGAAATGGAGGGAGATGAAAAAACCTACGATTATATCGCAATTCCCTATCCGGAGGGGTATATCGATTCGGAAACCATGTTTCTTTTTATGCAGGAGGATATCGAAAATGTATCTTTCGTAGGTTTTGTAGATGCAGAAATGCAGGTTTTTCGAACTGCATTAGAAGAAACAGATGAAAACGATGCTGAGAAAGAAAGTGATTCATAGTATGATCAGCGACATTTATTTGGCACGTAATCGGAGCATAATGAGAATCTCCGCTGCCTGTAGCTGTCATATAGGAAAGCGAAGAAAAAATAACGAGGACAATTTTTTCTTTGCGGGACGCTATATGGCAAGCTGTAACAATGGACTCGGAAGTATTTTAGAGAAAAATTTTCCGCTAAAAAAGGACAGATTCTTTGCTGTTTTTGATGGCATGGGAGGCGGAGAATATGGCGAGATTGCTTCCTATATGGGTGCAAAGGCAACAGAGGAATACTTGAATGCAGAAGAAGCAGATGATATTGCAGGTAAAAAAGGCTATCTGGAAAAAATGTGTACGCATGTAAATGACAGGATATTTAAGGAAACCCTTCGTTTGGATGCGGAGATGATGGGATCTACTTTGGCAGGACTTTATTTTACAGGAAACCAGGTTTGGACTGTAAATGTGGGGGATAGCAGATGTTTTCTCCTGCGAGATGGGAAGCTTCGGCAGATTTCCGAAGATCAGACAGACGAAGCCTATATGAAAGAAAACGGTATTCAGGGACGAAAGCCTTATTTGACCCAGTATATGGGAATGAATCCGGAGGAAGTGCGCGTACTTCCCTATATGGATTGCCTGCAGACGAAAAGGGGAGATCGTTTTCTTATCTGTAGCGATGGCGTGAGTGACATGGTGCCGGTAGATTTTCTGGAAACCATGATGCAGCAAACGCAAAGTACGGCGAAGTGTGTCGATGCAATTCTCACAGCAGCGTTAGATGCAGGCGGTAAGGACAATATTACAGCAATTGTTTTGGAAATAAACAGATAGAATTACAGGAGATGTAAATGGATGAGGAGAGATATCCAGCTCTGCCCTGGCAGGGATGGAAGATTGTAAAAAGGCTGGGACGAGGCGGTTATGGCAGTGTGTATCTGGCACAGCGGAATTCGGCGGGTGTCATGGAAGATGCTGCTGTAAAGGTGATTTCTTTCCCAAAAAATGAAGAAGACATTGAAGCTGATTTTACAGATGGATATGATCTTGTCAGTGTAAGAAATAAGTATAAAAATATGCTTCACAGATACGTAGATGAGTATCAGATCATGCTGGCATTTAAAGGGCAGACCAATATTGTCAGTTGCGATGATTTTGAAGCAAAACCGCATAAAGATGGAATTGGATGGGATGTTTTTATCCGTATGGAACTGCTGACCCCATTGACTACATTGATCAAACAGTATGCAGGAATTATTCCTGAGGAAATGGTTATAAAAGTCGGAAAAGATATCTGTTCGGCGCTGATGCTTTGTGATTCTAAAAATATCGTACATAGAGATATTAAGCCGGAAAATATTATGGTATCGGAATTTGGCGATTATAAATTAGGTGATTTCGGAATTGCCAGAACTATGGATCATACAACCCAGGCAACGACAGTAGGATCAGAGCGTTATATGGCGCCGGAAGTGATTAAAAGAGAAGAATACGGAAAAGAGGTAGATATTTACAGTCTTGGACTGGTGCTTTACTGGATGCTGAATAACCGTAAGCGTCCGTTTATCGATGCGGATCATTTACCAACTCATGATGAAATTGAACTGGCACAGGCAAGGAGAGAAAAAGGGGATCCTTTGCCACGACCTAAATATGGAAGCAGGGATTTACAGAATATCGTTTTGAAAGCTTGTGCATATGCACCAAAAGACAGATTCTCTTCTGCCAGAGAAATGTACCAGGCGTTGGAGGTATTACAATCAGGTGGAAGTATACCAGAACTGCCGAAGCCTGAACCACCCGGAAAACCGAAACTGCCGGATGATGAAGGCGGGCTGCTGGGAGGATGGATTTCAGCAGAAGATGGTAAGGAGAATGGAAAGAATTTAGATGATGAGGATGAGTGGAGTTCTGTACATGTCACTGAAGAGAAAAGGAATATAGAAGAAGGACCTGCTGTTTTAGAAGGAGCTTATCCGGATGAGCAAGAACTTAAAACGATAAAGAAGGTTTTAAATATCTGCACAGTTATAATGGGAATCTGTACGTTTGGAATTGCTTTGTTATGGTGTATTCCTATCAGAAAGAAAATTCTAAACAGAATAGACAGACGAGAGCCAATCAGCGACGGATTAAAGATAGCGGCTACTATGATCGGACTTATACCGGGGCTGTTACTTCTTGTAAATGAAGATATTTAATTAAAGTGGCTGGAAAGTTGTCCAATCATAAGAGAAACAGGAAAAGAAAGGAAGAGAGAGTATGAGGAATCGAAAGGTTAAAATTTTTGCACTTGTTATGGCAGGTTGTCTGTGTTTATCTGGATTAACAGGATGCGGCGGTGGAATTAAGATGACAACTGACGATACATCGTCCAAATCAGATAGCGGATTGATGGGATCTGCAAAAAAAGAAGCAGAAAAAAGTGATGAATCAGAAGCAGATTCTGCCGATGAAGAGGATAAAATAAGTGATGATATGATTGGGCGCTATGTATCCCAGGGATATGAAAATCCTTCCTTTGGATTTGCAATTAATCTCCCGGATACTTATACATTGGAAAATAGAAACAATGTCGCACTAAACGATGCGGACATTGTAGAATCTTCTAATTCAGAAGGCACTTATGATTATTTAAAATCTTTAATTTCGTTGGGAAGTGCGGTAGTTTTTTCGGCAGAGGATGGGAATACATATATTGAACTGAACATTCAAAATGCAGCGGTTTTAGATAAAACAGCTACATGGGATGAAGAAAAGAATATAGCGGAAAATTCAGTGATGACTGAGGAGGATGCTAAAAAATTGATGGGAGAAGATGCACAGGTTACTGAATTTCAAAATAATGTGGAAGAAATCACATTTTTGGGTGAGAAACATTATGCGGCACAATATACATTTAAGAACTATGATGTTTCGTATTATGGTGTGACTGTCTTTTTGGTGAATGAGCAGGATTCACAGTATATGTTAGCTGTCAATATAATTGGAGTAGATCTGAATGTAGTAGATCAGGCGGATCAGTTCTTTAGTGTATATACGGAGTAAGGTGAAGGGGAAAAAAGAAAGGTATGAAAAAGTTTTGTGTATTGTTTAGCCTTTTGATGTCCACAATGGTGTTTACAGCATGTGGAGCTGGAATTAAGTATAGTAGTGACAGTAATAGTAGTAATAGTAGTGGTAGTAAGCAAACTAAAAATGCAGAGCTGGTGGATTTAGGATCAGATCCGCACGCTTATATGCTTTACGGGACCTATCGGAATGAAGAAAATTATAAAGATGAAGATGGTTCCTATGCGAATGAGCATGCGGATGATTATGGCTATATGACTCTGCAGCTTGAGGATTCGGAAAAATATGAGGTGCAGATTCTTCCGATACAGATATATGCAGACACTGATTTCCTGATTTATGACCTGTCTGGAAAAACAGACAAAGAACTGAAAGAAGAGGAAGGTCTGACAGACCAGCAGATTGGCGCATTGCATGAATATTGGCAATATGATCACATTCGTGCCTCTTTTGTCGAAAGAAAAAAATATAGTGAGGATGGAGAATATTCTTATTCGGTAAATACTCTCTTCACATTTGCCTACGAAGTAGTAGGAGACAAACTCTATATGGGATTGGAAGCTTTGATTATGGATGATGAGGATGAAACTAATCTGGGATATCATGTACAAGATCGCAAGGATTGGGTTGAATACTCTTATGGCTTCGACGGTTTGGATTTAATTTTGTCTAAGGACGGAAAAAGTACAAGACTTAGATCTGCGGATATACTTTATGCAGAAAAAAAGAATGAAGGACTTTATGAATGGGGATATGCCAAAAATTCTAGTTCCGGATATGATGGGATAGTTCATTTGTCTTTGAATACGGAAGACGGTGATGATTCTTATATTGAGTGGGCAGATGGAAGAACAGGTGAGAATGTAAAAACACAGATTGATGGCAATCAGTTTACTCTTACCTGGGACAGCACCTATCGTTACAATTATGATCTTGGAGAATCTGAAGAAGGCGAAGGTGGAAAAATCACAGGGATTTTCCTGATTACTAACCGACCAAATGGAGGAATGGATGGAGGCTTGTCCATCTGTGTTGATGGAAAATGGTATCCTTATGTTTATGATTCCACTGCATATTGGAATGGTGAATTAAGTGATAATTTAGAGACAGATGCTGATGTGAGCAGTATGAGTGAAGATGAGCTGGGAGAGTTAAAAGAAAACCAGACAGCAGTCTCAAGCGGACTCATGGGAGCCTTCAAAGAGCAGGGACTTGATTCTACGAAGATAGACGAGTCGACGGGAACAGTACAGATGGATAATAATGTGCTTTTTGCATGGGATAAGGCAGATTTGTCAGAAGAGGGAAAGGCTTATCTGGATCAATTCCTTGCAGCCTATGTACCGGTAATATCCAGTGCGATAGAAGATGGAAAGGTATCGACAATCGTAGTGGAGGGCTATACCGATTCAGCAGGAGACGAGGCTTACAATTTAAAACTCTCTCAGGAAAGAGCAAAGACTGTTGCAGATTATATTAAAGCAGGTTATCCGGAACTTACGAATGCTATCGAGGTTGTCGGTAATGGAGCAAATAATCTGATTCTGGATGGAGAAGGAAAAGAAGACGCTGCAGCATCAAGACGTGTAGAAGTCAGATATGTCCTGAAGACAGAGTAATGATAAAAATCAAACATAAAATAATATAATAGGAAATAAGAGCAGACACATAAGGAGAAGATAAGAATGGCGGAAAAAATTGATCTTAATACACTTCCGAAGGGACTTACAAAGGAAGAATTTACAGCTTTGCCTAATTTTAAAAAGATACGTTCTTTTTTTACCTGGGCTGGTGTGGTATCTATTGGATCAGGGATATTGATTTGTTCAGAGATAGGAAAGACAGCGGAAAGCGTATTTCAGGCTGGTGGAAGTTATGATGATATGAGCCGGCTATGGGCAGTAAAGCTTAATATGTTGTTTATGATTTTTGATATTGTTATGGGAATTCTTCTGCTAAAAAAGAAAACAACAAAAATGGCGTATATTCTTGCTATAACAGAATTGGTCTATATAGTTCTGGTACTTGTATTAGGCGGGACGATAGGTATTGGGGCTATAGCCTTTTTACTTGCTTTAGCCGGTGCGATCCGGATTGATAAAAAATGGAAACAGTATCAGGAAATATCAGGTGGAAGCAATCAGTTAAACCATACTGGGAATAGTACAGCCGGAACAACACAGAACAACACATATACAGAAATTCACACATCCGAAACTGCTAATAATGGAAGCACCTGGCAGCAGGCGGAAAAAAATAATGATTTTGTATCAGCTGACAGCCCTAAAAGTCTGGAGGAAACACTGAACATTTATAAAAAAGAAAAAAGCTGGTCTGCAGAAAATGATATGATAGAGACTTTGAAGAACAGCAAAGTATGGGTTCCATACATTAGTGAAAAAAATCAGCTGGATATTCTGAAAAATGGAGAAAGATATTATCTTCCAGTGTTTACAAGTAGAGCGGAAATGAAAGAATATGGAAAGAAATTTTCTCAAAGAGAGTTACGCTTTTCTGATGTGATGGATATGGCAAAGAGATCACAATATGCATTAACAGGTCTTGTCATCAATGCGTTTACTGATTCTGTTATTTTGGACTGGAATCAGCTCGGCACGATAAATCCTGGTGGCGATGACGAAGAAGAAGAAACTATGTATACGAGATAGTTGCAAAGAAACCTTACTGATATTCAGAAGTAAAAAACTGAAGATCGGTAAGGTTTTTTACTTCTGAAATTTGGAAGTGATTTTTGCGGAATATTTGAAATAAGAACAACAAATACCCATATGAAAAAATAGGTCTTACTGAATGAAATGGTTCAATTTAGTAAGAACTATTTTGAATTAGTATTTGTAAAATAAGTCAGTTTGTATACTTCTTGCACTATATTTATAAACCTATTTTTCACTATCTGGAGCGGCATTTGATAATGCTTTTGCATAATCTGTAAGTCGTGTTAATTGAGATGCGTTTAGGTTTTTGCATGTTTCGATGAGAAAAAACAGAGAAGGGGATTCATTTTGCACAACTACTATTCTATTTGGAGTCGGATCAGCAGATTTCCCAACGAGGTAATCTGTAGATGTTGAAAAAACTTCAGCCATTTTAGCAATAGTTTGTATAGAAGGATTACGTGAGCCTGCTTCATATCGCAGATATGCGGGCTGAGAAATTTGTACCCTTTTAGCAGCTTCTTGTTTGGTTATTCCCAGTTTTAGTCTACATTCTTTTAATCGTTCTTTATCTAAAATATCCATTACGTTTACTAATACTCCTGTTATTGTTGGAATAATGATATTTATATTTTATCATAAATAACTTGACAATACCATTAGTATATGATTAATATAAAATATACCAATGGTATATTTGGGGGGGCGAAGAATGGGAAAAGAAGAGATTGGAAAACAGATTGACAGTAAGAAATTTAGTAAAACGATGCGGTGCTACGGAGATGACAAACTTGGAAATATTATTAAAGAAATATACTATGACGGTATGAGAGAAGGCTATAATTTAGCCAAATTTCGATTAGAGTTGCTTAATGGTGTGCCACCAGGAGTAGCAGAAAAATATTGGGATGATAATATGGAAAATATTAGAAATGTTTTGAGTTTATGTGAACAGTACGAGGAGTGTGAATGATGATGAATAAAATGCGTGAAATATACGGTGTTGTAAATATGATATTGTTTCCTGAAGATGAGGATCCTGAGATGTTATCATTAGAACTTTTTTCTTCTTTTGCGAAGGCTAAAGAAAGAAGCGAAGAAATAATAAAAGAATTTATTGATGATTATGGTGAAGATTATATTGAGCATGCTACAAAGAAAAATCCAGTAGCAGTCATGGGAAATGGTGATGTGACAGGATATGTTTACATTGTAAAAACACATGCATTATAGCTATTAAATTTGAGTAAGAGATAGAAGAGCAGATATTATATCTTGAAAAAAGTAATTTGCGTAGCAATCAATAAAGAAAATTAAACCTTGAAATATGAACTTGTGGGTTCTGTTTTCCAGAATCCCAAGACACAGCTGGTTTTCTGGATGCTAGAAAAATCAAATTGTGGAGGTTCAAAATTTAGTTGTAGAGAAGAAAAATACTGGCTATAATATAAAAAAAGAAGAGAAATTTTCCCGAAACTTTGTGAAAACAAAGAAGTAAATAAGATAGTATAAAAGGATGTGACATTATGGTAAAAAAGGAATCTGTAACTATTAATGTTCCAACAGGAATGGCAAAATATTTGGTGACGTTGAATCCAGAAGCTGAGCTTACTAGAAATGCGTTATTGTTGTACCCATATATCTTGAATCAAACAATTTCGCATGGGCGCGCAGCGGAAATTCTTGGTATAAGAAAATCAGAGTTGATAGATTTATATGATAAGCTGGGTTATTCTTATTTTGATATGACAATGGATGAACTGGATGATGAACTGGATACTTTCAGGCGGATGAAGGAGAAGGAGGTTTCTGTATGATTGTTGTATCAGATACAACACCACTTATATCGCTTCTTAAAATCAAGCGTGTGGATTTGCTGAAAGAATTATTTGGAGAAGTATTGATTCCACAGGCAGTATTTGATGAATTGACAAGTGATAAGCGTTTTCAAGTGGAAGCAGATCAAATTTGTCAAAAGGAATTCATTTTTGTGAAGCGAGTAAATGTTCCAGAATCCGTTAATATCTTAAAAAGAGCAACTGGACTTGATCAAGGCGAGAGTGAGGCAATTGTTTTGACAGACGAATTGAAAGCAGATATCTTGTTGATGGATGAGGCAAGGGGGAGAAATGTATCTGCTCAAATGGGACTTAGTATAATGGGAACAATTGGAATACTTATGGCTGCTTATGAAGAAAAGGAATTGACAGCTGATGAAGTAAGAGAATGTATTGATGGGTTACAGCGTGCAGGACGACATATCGGACAGCGGCATTATCAAATGCTGTTAAGCAGATTGAAAGATTAAAATGGAATACAACTTCAAATCAGGGTTTCGTATTGAGTTTCATATCAAAGATCTGAATAATGCGCTGAATGTATCTCACGCGGTAAATGCTTCACTTCCGCTGACTGCATAGTTAATGGAAACCATGCAGTCTCTTAAGGCAGACGGGTGTGAAAAAGAAACTTCCTGCTACTTGGTTTGTGGCAGGAAGCTTTTTTGGTGGGAAAAGAATGGAAAATGAAAACCAGTAGATAGTATTACGTTCCGTTGAAGTCAATAGATTCCTCTTTACTTTCCCGACACAACTGCTATAATATATCAGACAGCAAGTAAAGGCAAAACAGAGAGGAATTCTATAATGGACATTATACAAAAATTTGGTAACGCAGTGAGCAGTATGTCTCTGGAGGATCCCGGGAAGGCGCGCAGGCTTCTTCTTACAGGATACCGACTTCAGGAGAAACGACTGCTCTTTTTTTCAGATAAAAAACTGCCCAAGTCGGGACAGTATGTAGCAAGAATTGTTATGAAAAATATCATCCAGGCACTTTCAAAGCCTGAAAATTCAGCGATGGTCAGCATCTTTGTTCCGGGAGAGCTTTTGACGGCGGCAGGGCTGACTCCGTATTCGGTAGAAGCAATGTCCTGCTTTATCGCGGGAACAAGATGTGAGCAGACATTTTTGAGAAAAACAGAAGAAGAGGGATTTCCGGAAACGATGTGCTCCTATCACAGAGTTTTCCTTGGGGCGGCACTATCCGGACTTGTGCCAAAGCCAAAATGTATGATCTACACAAATCTGGCATGTGACAGCAATATGATGACCTTCCCGTATCTGAAGCAGAAAAATATGCTTCCGGGATTTTTTATAGATGTACCATATGACAAGAACGAAGATTCTGTAAAATATGTGGCAGATCAGCTCCGGGAGTTGAAAGCATTTTTAGAAGATGTTACTGGAAAGAAGATTTCCGAAGAGGCAGTACGGCAGGCGGTCAATAACAGCAACCAGGCAGCCGCATATTATCATGAACAGCTGGCACTGCGCAAAGAACATGATCCGGTCACGAGCCTGACCAATGAGCTGTACGCGATTTTCATGTGCCACCTCATGGCGGGGTCGCAGGAGGCAGTCAAGTACACGAAATTGCTTCTGGAAGATGTGAAAAAGGCACCGAAGAGCGAAGGTCTGCATATTCTCTGGATGCATATGATGCCATTTTTGCAGGAACCGGTAAAGGATATTTTCAATTACAGTGACCAGATTCATATCAGTGCCTGTGACTTTGTGGCAGACGGATTTCAGAAGACACATTATGAAGATCCGTATGAGTCCATGGCAGAAAAGATGGTGAACTGCATTTACAATGGAAGCGTCAAGCAGAGAATCCAGAAGGCAAAAGAGCTTGCGGCGCAGACAAATGTGGATGGAGGAATCCTTTTTACACATTGGGGATGCAAAGGTACGATCGGAGCTTCCAGTCTGATCAAAGGATCGCTTGAGGAAGCAGGGATCCCGACCATGATCCTTGATGGAGATGGATGTAATCCGGCAAACAGCAGTGATGGACAGATTTCTACAAGACTTCAGGCTTATATGGAGATGCTGAAGGTAAATAAAGCAGAAAAATATGCCGCAAATCACGGAAAGGGGGCTGGGTCAGATGATACATTATGTCTGTAAATATACGCCGGTAGAGTTATTGAATGCATTTGGAGAAGAGTGTGCCGTACTGGAGGAAATGCCGGAGAACTTTGAAATGTCGGATCAGATCGCACACGCAAATCTGTGCGGCTTTGGGAAATCTGTGATTCAGGCAGTTCTGGAAGGAAAGGTCAAGCAGCTTGTACTTGTGAACTGCTGTGATTCTGCGCGGAGAGTTTATGATATTGTAGAGAGCACCGGAAAATGCAAATTTTTATATATGCTGGATCTTCCGCATGAGGATAATGAATGTGAGAAGGTAAAGTATGCACAGGCAATCATGCGTCTGAAAAAAGCATACGAAAAATTTTCCGGAAAAACATTTGATAAGGAAGCATTTTTAAATTCATTTACAGAAAATGAGACAGAAATGAAGCCATACATTGGTCTGCTGGGTGTGCGTGTAACGGGTATTCTTGAAAAAATGATCCGGGATAATATTCAGATGGACGTGGACAATCTTACCTGCACCGGCGGAAGACAGCTTGCAGTTGTTCTGGAGCAGATGAGACAGATGGATGAAGAAAAAATGTTTCTGGCTTATGCGGATGCCCTGCTTTGCCAGATCCCGTGTTTCCGAATGAATAACAACACTCGGAGAAATCAGCTGTATCTGGATCCAAACCTGAAGGGAATTATTTATCATACGATCAAATTCTGTGATTATTATGGATTTGAATATGCGAGCATTAAAAAGAATATCAAAGTACCGCTTCTGAAAATCGAGACGGATTTTACAAGTCAGAGCGCTGGACAGTTACTGACGAGAATCCAAGCATTTGCAGAGACGATTGAAGGATCGGAAGATATGGATCCGGGAAAAGGAATCAGTGAGGAGGCAAGAAAAAAGATGGAGTCAGGAATATATTATGTAGCAGGGATCGACAGTGGCTCTACAAGTACAGACGTTGTGATTCTGGATCAGGACGGAAAAATTAAATCTACGATGATCATTCCGACAGGCGGCGGAGCGATGATGAGTGCGGAGAAAAGTCTGGATCTTGCCGTAGAGAAGGCAGGAATTAAGAAAGAAGAAATCGTCAGAATTGTCACGACGGGATATGGACGTGCTTATATTGAAAGCGGGGATGACAGTATTACAGAGATCACCTGTCATGCCAAAGGTGCGCATTACCTGAACCCGAATGTGCGGACGGTGATCGATATCGGCGGACAGGATATCAAGGCGATCAGCATCGATGAAAATGGCGCAGTAAAGAATTTCCTGATGAATGACAAATGTGCGGCAGGAACCGGAAGGTTTCTGGAAATGATGGCACGGACTTTGGGACTTTCTCTTGAAGAGATGAGTACAAAAGGATTGGAATGGAAGGAAAATATTGTGATTTCCAGTATGTGTACGGTGTTCGCTGAGTCAGAGGTGGTATCACTTGTGGCTCAGAATAAAGATGTGGCAGATATCATCCATGGTCTGAATGTGTCGGTTGCTTCGAAAGTAGGAGCACTGGCGGCACGTCTTGGAAAAAAGAATCCGGGAGAATATATGATGACAGGCGGAGTGGCAAAGAATCCTGGAATCATCAAAGCACTGGAAGAAAAGCTGGATGCGAAATTGTATATTTGCGACGAGGCACAGCTTTGTGGTGCGCTTGGAGCTGCATTGTTTGCATATGAGAAGTGCAGTGTGTAGAGGTTGTGTTTGTAATCACCGGACATTATTTTATATTGCATAAAAAAGAGAAACCTTACCAATTTTCAGATGTAAAAACTGAAAACCGGTAAGGTTTTTTACGCATATCGCCATGCAATATGCAATTATCTTTTATTTCATTGCATCTTTAATTGCGCCAAGCAGCTCTTCGTAGGTTTCATATGCCGGGATCTGCGGATAATCCGCTTTGATCTTGTCGGTTGTACGGAATAAAAATCCTGCCTTACTTGCCTGGATCATACCAAGATCGTTGTAAGAATCCCCACTTGCAATCGTTTCAAATCCGATGGATTGCAGTGCCTTTACGGTTGTTAGTTTGGAATTTTCCACACGCATCTTGAAGTCTGTGATCTCGCCGTTTTCTGTAATTTCCAGACTATTGCAGAAAAGCGTCGGATGACCAAGCTTTTCCATGAGCGGCATTGCAAATTCGGTGAAGGTATCACTAAGAAGGATTACCTGGGTGAAGGAACGTAGCTCATCCAGGAAGTCTTTTGCGCCCGGAAGCGGATCAATCTTGGAAATTGTTTCCTGAATTTCTTTGATCCCGAGACCATGCGCTTTTAAAGTATCCAGTCTCCAACGCATCAGTTTGTTATAATCAGGTTCATCTCTTGTGGTTCTTTTCAGTTCCGGAATTCCACTTGCTTCTGCAAATGCAACCCAGATTTCCGGTACAAGTACTCCTTCGACATCCAGACAAGTAATATACATATGTTAACCCTCCTGTACTTTCTGTTTTTTGCTTTCTATCATACCATATATCTGTTTATTTTGCATTCTTTTTTGTAATTGATTAAAAATTGTGGGAGAGAAACCTGTATAAACTACATGATGGTATGGAAAACCATGTAAAGAAGTCAGTCGGGAAAATTGCGGGTTCCATTTTGGAATGTGTGCGAACCGGAAAGATATTGACGATAAATTTTTTCAGGGACTATAATATAAGTATCTGTGACAAAAGAGGGATGTTTCGGAATGAATCATTGAAAAAAGAAAATCTGCCGAAACATATTTTGCTCAAATTGCATAAAGGAGAAAAAGGATGAATAACTTTATTTTTGAAAATAAAACGAAAGTATATTTCGGGAAAGGATGTGTCGGCGAGTATTTGCCGAAAATCGCTGCGGTGCATGGGGATAAGGTTCTGCTTGCCTATGGCGGCGGCTCGATCAAGAAAAATGGAGTTTATGAGGAAGTCATAGCGGCACTTGAAAAAGCCGGGAAAACGATCATTGAATTTCCGGGGATCATGGAAAATCCGACTTATAAGAAGGTGCTTGAAGGCACAAAGCTGGTAAAGGAAAAACAGGTGGACTGGATCCTTGCAGTCGGCGGTGGTTCGGTTATGGACTGTAGCAAGGCAATTTCCATGGCAGCGGTCAGCGAGAAAGATGTGTGGGATGAGTACTGGGCGAAGAAGGGTGTTGTGGATTTTGAACCGATGCCACTTGGCGTGATCGTAACAGCGTCCGGAACAGGCAGCGAGTGCAACGGGGGAGCAGTTATTACCAATGAAGAGGTCATGATCAAGACAGACCGGGATTATCCGAAATGCAATCCGGAATTTGCATTAATGGATCCGACTTACACTTATACTGTTCCGACAAAACAGATGGTGGCAGGAAGCTTTGATATCCTGTCTCACGTTATGGAGACTTATTTCAGTGAGCCGGACGAGGATAACGTATCAGATGATATTTCGGAAGCTCTGATGCGCGGCGTGATAACAAGTCTTCGTGCGGCATTGGTAAATCCGGAGGATTATACAGCAAGAAGTAATCTGATGTGGCTGTCTACCATGGCGGAGAACCGGATCATCAAGCTCGGCAAAAAATGTGATTTTGAATGCCATCAGATGGAGCATCAGATCAGTGCTTATACCAACTGCAGTCATGGATGTGGACTTGCTGTGCTGCATCCGGTTTATTATCGGCATATCTGTCAGGCAGGCGCAAAGAAATTTACCCGGTTTGCGGAAAATGTATGGAGAATTCCGAGAAATGGACGTACCGATGAAGAGATGGCTGAAGCTGGCGTAGAGGCATTGGCTGATTTTATCAGAGAGATCGGACTTCCGACAACACTTCGGGAAGTAGGCGTGGAGAAAAAAGAGGATCTGAAAGAAATTGCGGATTCTTGTTATCTGGTGGATGGAAGTTATAAGAAGATGACACATGAGGAGATTCTGGAAATATTTCTGGAGTGCTTCTAGCTAATTGGAATGGAACTGAAAGAGATTAAAGGGATCCCTGTGCCGTAAATGGTGCAGGGATCTCTTGCTGTCGTGATCTGGTATGCAGGAAAAGATATCAGTGATAGTTTTTCTCTTTCTGGCCAGCATTTAGCTATTGTAATTCGTTAATAATTGTTTCAATGGTTGCGACATCTTCTTCCAGCATATCTGCGATTTGTTCTTTGGAATATTTTTTTTCTAATTTCTTTTTGACCTGACTTTTTAAAAGGTCATTTTTTCCTTGAGTTTTTCCCGTCTCGATTCCAGCTTCCTCACCCTCAGCAAAGGCTTTTTGCCGTTCTATTTCTCTTTCTTCCCATGCGCGCATGAATTTCGCCTCCATTTTCTTGTTCGACCTGATCTGACAGACTTTCTGATGGAGCAATTTAATCTTCTGGCTTGTGCACGAACCCGCGACCTCATTCGTTGATTTTTCCATGTAATGAAGTAACTCTATCAGTTCCGGTGATACCATTTCAGGATGCGTGCCATGGCAGTTCAGAAAAATACGTGTTGCATCATCTTGCAGTTCAAGATTTGGACATTCTTCACATTTCATTCGGAAAGTATACTTGTAAAATCCTTTTCCGAATGGATCAAAGGGCATGATCAGAATGATAAAAGCACGATTTAGTTTATTGAAATCAACGCTTCCAGGCGGTAGCAGATTACTGTCCAGTACCGCCTGATAGAAGCGGCTGCGTTTGGGAAGATTCTTTGTATCTTCCTTCTGCGCTTCTGTATCGTACACAGTATCATCGTCATCCCATGCATAGACATCTAATCGGACCTGCCGGTTATCCGGAAAAGTCCGCATTTCTTTTTCAGAATGTGGTGGCAATCTAAGTGGGATATCCTGCCCCAGAATAATATCCAGTACTGTTTTCATATTCTCCGAATCTTCCATTGCTTCATCGAATAAAAATCTGTCCAACAGGTTAAGTTTTGAGAATTCTTTTCTTTTGTTCATTTATTTCGCCTTTCATTAGATAAAAATGTTCCGAAAGGAGAAAGTCTATATGATTATATTAACATATGACGGAAATATGTAAAAGAGGCGATCTCAATCCGGATATTTTCAGTTGTCGTTCATTGTCGGAAAAAGTTGCCGGAAACTGGCTCCGAAAATGAGATTGGGTTGAATAGATAAGGTTGCAAACAAGAAGAAGTTTGTTTGCGTATGGATATCGTAGCATAAGTCTGCTGAAACGGCAATTTCGAAAACAGTCGAAAAATTTCGTTAGGATTTCTATAGACAATCATTACAGGCGCAGTGATCGTGGTGGCACTGCTGACCGGAAAGGTCAGAGGAAGAAAAGAATAAACAAGTAATACAGAAAAATGAGGAGAACACCGAAGTAAAAACCGGTTGTTTTCCTCATTTTTTAATAAGTTTGGAAAATTGCATTTCACAGCAGATAAAAGTCTCAGGTAGTAAAATTCCTATACTGGATGGATATCTTGGTTAAGGTGATCTGAAGTGTTTTGAGGATTTGTTTCCTCCGAGTGTTCATTCACCGGAAGATATTCATACTTCGGAATGAAATCCCGTTTATCGTACAGTTTATAATACTGAATGAAAATACGGTCCATAACTTTTGGAATCTGACTTTCATCTGATTCAAATAAAATGATCAGATACTGCATGGCACTATACCGTGTACACACGTCAATCCTACGGATCTTGTGACGGATCGCTTCCTCCATGTATTCCAGTGCCTGTTCAATATTTTCAATATACATCATAGAATCCGGAGCGGTTTCCATTGTGACCATGACCAGGAAACAATGGTATTTATGTCGTTCTCCAAGTTGGTTGATGTACTCGTAAATCTTAGAAAACTCACGGTAATTAAGATTAAGTGCTCCGGAATAGTTTCCGCTGTTGCGAAGTACTTTTGCCACAAGGGAAAGATCTTTTGCTACGCTGGAAACCGGGAATACGGTATTGCCCATCTGTTGATAGAAAAAGAAGTTGTGTTTTCCGTTTTGCTTGACATAATAGAGTGCTTTATCTGCTTTGGAAGAACACTCGTCAAAGGAATCTCCCTTGATACACATGCAAAGTCCGGCAGAAATGGATGCAACACGGATCTCAAAATCTTTTTTCTTCTCAGAATCGAAGCGGGAAAACAGAGTTTCCATAAGCTCGGATATTTCATTTTTACCGGCATCCGGTACAAAAAGAAGGAATTCATCGCCACCAAACCTGCAGCCAACCGAATTTCCGATATGCTCGGAGAGGAGAGCTCCAAGTGTTTTCAGTGCACGGTCGCCGGCTTTATGACCGTAGATATCATTTATCTTTTTCAGATTATCCATATCCATAAAGATCAGACAGCCATTGTGTTCCTGCATCAGCTGTGCGATCATTTTCTGACCGGTATTTCGCATAGGGAGTCCGGTAAGAAGATCAAAATTTTCTGATTCCTCCTGGCGCTTCATCGTATTCATAACATTGGAAATGAAGTTGCTGATTTCAAATTCCATGCCAGGAAGAGCTGGCTCATCATCAATTTCCAGATAAGTATCTGTGATTGTCAGACGATTCTCATCCATCAGTCTGAGAAAAATATCTGCGATTTCCGGATCGAACTGAGTTCCTCTGTTTTTGCGTATTTCTTCATAAATTGTTTCTTTTGGAAGAGAATTACGGTAAATACGGCGGGAATTCATTGCGTCATAGCTGTCAGCAACAGCAACGATTCGCGCATGGATCGGAATTTCTTCACCTTTTAGAACGTCCGGATAACCATGGCCATCATAACGCTCATGATGAGATCGGGCAACTTCGGTTACATGATTGATGATCGAAACATTTTTCAAAATCTCAGCACCAATAACCGTATGTTCCTTAATAACAGCGTACTCTTCGTTTGTCAGTTTGGATGGCTTGTTTAAAATAATATCAGGGATGCCGACTTTTCCGATATCATGCAGATGAGCTGCATGTCGGAGATTGACGATTTCAGAGCGATTCCAACCCATTTCCTGCGCAATCAGTGCAGAGTATTCCGCAACACGATGGGAGTGCCCTCTGGTGTATTCGTCCTTGGCCTCGATGGTTGTAGAGAGAGTCTGCATCATCTGTAAGGAAATTTTTTCCATCTGCCGTTTACGTTTCAAAAGCTCCTCTTTTTGACGATGCATTTCAATGGTATGCACATTCTTTATTGTACGGATAATGTTAATGAAAAGAAGGATCAACATACCGACACCAATAAAAAGACCGGAAATCAAAACTACAAAATATGTAGAAATGGATTCGATGGCGATGGCAAGCATTGCAATGATCAGGCCAATCAGCACCAATTTGTTTTTCCGGTATTCTTTCTTTCGCATATCCAGACAGAAAGTCAGGAAAATCAGAAAGAAGGTGACTGCAAGAATCACGTGGGCGCACGGCAGAGTTTCAATAAAATCAGCAATGCCAGTCAGATGAAGAACCAGACAAATCAAAAAGTTACCAAATGCCGCACAGCCAAGGTAAAAGTAAGGCTTTTTATAACGCCCCTGCTGAATGAGATCTGCATAAAAAAGTACCGGGATCGGAACGAGCATGATCATCACAAAGCATAAAGTCCCCAGTGCAGATGGATTCGGAACTATAAGCTGTCTGAGCTTGGATTCGCCGAGCATCCATGTAGCTCCCATGGTCATGCACCATCCAAGATATTCCATATCGAATTTTCTGTCATAGACAATTCCGAGTGCGATACTGAAAAGGATGGTAATGATACCGGCGAACAAGATAAAGAAAGCAATAATAGTCTCAAGCCCGTAAGATTCAAAAATATATTCCCAGATATCACTCTTGTCTCCGGAATAGATCTCATTGACTACACCGGAATAGTTAGAGGTATTGGTAGTCAGCTCAATACGGAGTTCTTTTCCTGCATCTGCTGCTGAAGTAGGACAGAAAACATAACAGCTGGCAGAATTTTTCCCAGTCAGTCGATGGTCTTTGGTTGAGTATTCAGTGCGAAGCACTCCGTCAATATAGAAACGGATATCCTGCAGAGAGGAACGTATAGCAAGTGAACTTTGCGTATAATTTTCAGGAAGTGTTGTGGTAATGACCATAGTCTCTTTTGCAGGAACATTGTAATGTCCGGGGACGGCAATCTGTTCTTTGCTTCCATCGGAGTGAACCCAGGTAAAAGTACCACGATATGTGATGTCGCTGGATTGGATTCTGGCATTGTGAGTGTTAATTCCTGTGAATTGTATTACCAGAAACCAGATAAGTATCAGGAACATCAGAAGATAGTAAAATCCGATCTGGATTTTGCTTATTTTATAGTTTTCTTTTGTCAAAACAGAGACTCCTTATCTACAATTTTGGTCTATTTGAAGATATTATACGATGTGAGTGTCAAAAGTGAATTTTGCCACTTACTGATGTAACCAGATTGCTCCATTGCTACGCAATTCCCACAATCCTTAAACATCATTATACTATTTGCGGACAATATTTGCAATTAAAGAGAAGGGGGAATGGTGGAAAAAGACAGGTCATGGAAGTTGAGAAATACCAGAAGATAGATTATAATTTTCATAAAATATTTTGTGTATGAAAGGGAACGTAAAATGGTAAAATTAAGCACACTTTGTTATATTGAACAGGATGGGAAATATCTGATGCTTCACCGGACTGTCAAAGAAAATGATATCAATAAAGACAAGTGGATCGGAGTAGGCGGTCATTTTGAAAAAGGGGAAAGCCCGGAGGAATGTCTTCTTCGTGAGGTATGGGAAGAGACGGGATACACGCTGACATCCTGGAGATATCGTGGGATTGTAACCTTTGTATATGGCGAAGATGTAGTAGAATATATGTCGCTTTATACGGCAGATGGTTTTACAGGAACGCCGATTGCGTGTGATGAAGGAGAACTGGAATGGGTAGAAAAGTCTAAGATCGGAGAACTGGAATTGTGGGAAGGGGATCGGATCTTTTTTGAACTCCTTGAAAATGAGCAGCCGTTTTTCTCATTAAAGCTTGTATATAACACAGATGATGTTCTGGAATATGCAGCGTTAGATGGAAAAGAGATGAAAGATTTCAGAAGAAGAGAATGTTAAAGTGGGATGTCGAATAGTGTGAAAAAGTTACGAAAGTAATGTTTTGGCATGGAATGTTGAGTCTGCTCATTTGGATAGTGTATGATGATAAAGATTCTCATTAAATGAAGGGGGAAAAGAGAATGTATAGTGAGTTGACAAAGATGGAAGAGAAAAGGATTGTAATCCGCACATTCGGTTATTTTGATATTTTTGTGGATGGGGAAACGATCCCTTTTTCATGTAAGAAAGCCAAAGAACTGTTGGCACTTCTGGTTGACAGAAGAGGAGGATTTGTGACGACGGGGGATGCGATCAGTTATTTATGGGAGGATGAATGTACAGAAAAAAGAATAAAAGATAAATTCCGCAAAGTGGTAAAAGAACTTCGGAGAACGTTAAATGCATACGGAATCGAAAGAGTCCTGCACCGGGTAAATCAGGAGAGCCGTATCCGCACAGAGCATGTGGAGTGTGATCTGTATGACTACCTGGAGGATGAGGAAAAACATAAAAAGCTGTTCAAAGGAGTGTATATGACGAATTACAGCTGGGCGGAAAACACTTTGGGAACGTTGTTGAATCAAAAAGAATAATGGGGAATATAGCAAAAATCGGGAGACTGTTATCAGACAGCCTCCCGATTTTTTTGAAGAGATTTTATTGGACTACACATTCTTTGTACAGTTTTTTGATTGTGAATGTCTGCTGTAAAAGGAATAAAAAATGAATGGTTCAAAAGATTTTGTAAAAGAAACGAAAAAAGGACGAAAAAGAAACGGTTTTTGGACGGAAAAGAAACGGAAATCGGTTGTATGGATGTGTAAAATGAGGAAAGGATCCGAAAATAAAAAGAAAGAGAGGAAAAAGAATGAGACAATTGAGACGGCTGTTATCTGTTTTGGTAATGGCAGTAACGATCGTGGGGATGTCGGTGACGGCATTTGCACAGGAAAAAGATTCAGGGGTAGGAGGACTTGGAAGCCTGACGATAGCGAATGCATCAAAAGGAGTGGTGTATTCTGTTTACAAGGTGTTTGATGCGAAAGTAAATGTTGATGGAACTTCAGTGGCGTATACCAAAAAGAATCTTGCTGATAATCCATATTTTGAGAAAGATTCAGCAGGGAATGTATTTACAAAAGAGGAAGCTTATCGACCAGAGTCAAAAGAACAATTATCCGAAGGTGCAATTGAATGGATTAAGAAGAATAGTACAGAAATATCGAGTGTGACATCCGATGGCTCTATATTAAAATTTACCGGTCTTCCATACGGCTACTATTATGTCACCAGCACTTTAAAAGATGGTGGTATGATCATGGTAACGAGTGTTGCAAAAGACGCGCAGATCGTGGACAAAAACAGTAAGGAGCCGCAGTGGACTCCGGGGGATGACGGGAATGCCGGAGGGAAAAGTATTGTACTTGATGATGGTAAACAGGTAAAGGAAAATAATGTCAGTATCGGCGAAACGGTTCATTTCCGTTTACAGATCAACACCTCGAATTATGTTGCAGACAAGCAGATCAAGGAATTCATTATTGAAGATACTCTTCCGACTGGATTTGATGCAGCAAAGATTACATCTGTGATGATTGAAGAAGAACCGCTGGAACAGTTTGAAAATACAACTTTCCCGGTTACGATCCCTTGGGCAGCGGATGAAGGAGAAAATGGCTGGAAAAATCTTTATGATACCGGGGCAAGAATTACCATTGATTATACGGCTGTGTTAAACGATAAAGCAGTGATCGACGGTGAAGGAAATAAGAATAGTGCCAGATTTTCATGGAATTATACGACAGAGGAACCGGGAAAAAGCTCGATAGAGGACTCTACAACAACAGATACCTATGCGGTTGTGATCCAGAAGGTCAATGAAAAAGGAGAGGCACTTACCGGAGTGGAATTTGAAGTGCCGTTCCCGGTTCAGGCAGAAGAAGAAAGCGGTGTGTATACTGTAAAAGGCGGACAGACCGGAACCGGAAAGGTGAAAGCCGGAAGAGATGGAGCTGTGGTGATCAAAGGTCTGAAGATGGGTGATTACAGAGTTACAGAAACAAAAGCACCAGAAGGATATAACAAGCTGACGGAGTCATTTCTGGTAAGTGCCGAAAAGATCAGGGCGACAAGGACGGACGCCAGTACATATCTTGATGAAAACGGAAATGTTACAGAAAGTGAGACTGAGACAAAGGTAACTTATACAAATGCAGATTTTGCAGCAAAGGTAAAAGTTGTTGTAAATAAATCAGGAAAACTTCTTCCGGGGACAGGTGGAACAGGTGAAATGATCTTTACGGTCAGTGGAGTACTGATTGCAATTGTTGCAGGAGTTGTCCTGTTGAATACAAAAAGACGAAAACGAATTGTATGATAGTGAATGAGCCGGAACGAAGGGGAAGACTTTTCTTTTTTATATGGACAGGAATCCTTCTTGTGGGAATCGCGGTCATGCTCTATCCAAAAGTCGGAAAGATCTGGAATGCCGGTCGGCAAAGCAGGGTGGTAGATGGATATGAAAGGTCAGTGGAGAAGCTGGATGCCAGGAAGGAAGAGGAAATGATCGCACAGACAAGAGCATATAATGTGATGCTTCTGGAACAGAATAACCCAGTGCCGAATGACAAAAATGCTGATAGTTATGGAGCACTTTTGAATATGACACCTGACGGTGTGATGGGATATCTGGAAATTCCGGAAATCCGGGTGAAACTTCCGATTTACCATGGAACGGGTGATTTTGCAATCTGCAATGGCGCAGGACATGTGGAAGGAAGCAGTTTCCCGATAGGCGGAAAGGGAACACATGCGGTGCTTTCTTCCCACAGAGGACTGCCGGGGGCGAAACTTTTCTCGGATCTGGACAAGCTGAAGGTGGGAGACTATTTTACAATTACAGTGCTCCGGCAGACGATTTTCTATCAAATCGATCGGATCGATATTGTAGAACCGGAGGAAACGGGACTGCTTGCCCTGGATAAGGAGAAGGATTACTGCACATTACTGACCTGTACGCCTTACGGTATCAATACCAAACGGCTTCTGGTGCGGGGTGTGCGCTGTGAGGTGACGGAGAGAGCGGAGCCGATCCGGACAGGCGAGAAGACGTATCGGGGATGGTACGCTGTGATCGGACTGAATCTGTTTGTGGCAGGCGTGATCTTGTGCTGGAAAAGGAAGAAAAAAAGAAGAGGATAAATATAAATAGGGGGATAAAAATGCAGACAGTATTTGCTGAAAAAACAGAAGATCGGTCGCTGGATGATAACAGACATATCGGGGAGCTTTTCTTTATCCGGATGTACTGGGAAAAAGGGAGGATTCCGTCTGGAAATATTCTGTACTGGAAGGATGCCAAAAGAGAGGATGCACAGATCAATTTCACAGGATTTGACGGGCTTTTGCTGTATCTGGATGAAACTTGCGAGCAGAATGGTGTATTACTGAGGAAAGCACAGGTCAGAAGAAATCAGAAAAGAAGACGGTATCTTGAAACGGGAAAGGAACTGGAGCTGGTAAAAAAATCGGAGCATGCAGCTGTTTTCTGGTTAAAAGTAATGGGACGGGAGTTCGCATCTTTTCAGGGGATAGTGCATATCTGGGGAAGAGATTATCCGTACCGGAGCGGATTTGAACTGATTATACTGCTGAAAGATATTGTAGGATTTACAGAGAGAAGGAGTGTAAGGAAAAACTGGAAGGCAGAGAGAAACTGACGATAAAGGATTGTGAAGTTCTGAAAGACATATTATAATGACATAAGAAACTACAGACAAGAAGAACAGGAGATGCAGACAATGGAATTATGGGATATTTATGATGCAGACAAGAAACCAACAGGAAGAACGATGAAGCGCAATGACTGGTGTCTGAAGAACGGGGAGTATCACCTTACTGTTCTTGGCGTTGTAGCAAGACCGGACGGGAAATTTCTGATCACTAAAAGGGTAATGACGAAAGCCTGGGCACCGGGCTGGTGGGAGGTATCCGGCGGTGCTGCGCAGGCGGGAGAAGCGTCTTACGATGCTGTATTAAGAGAAGTCAGAGAAGAAACAGGACTGGATGTAAGCCGGGCAGACGGAGGTTATCTTTTCACTTACAAGAGAGAGAATCCGGGGGAAGGAGATAATTATTTCGTAGATGTGTATCGTTTTGTGATGGATATTGATGAAAAAGATCTCCATCTTCAGGAGGCAGAGACAGATGGTTATATGTTTGCAACATTAGATGAAATTAAGGCATTTGCGGCAGAAGGAAAGTTTCTGCATTATGACAGTATAAAGAAAGCATTTGAGATGTAAGTAAAATAAAAATCGGATTATCGGGGAAATGACAGATCGCCTGATAATCCGATTTTTTATAAAACAGAAACTCTGAAAAAATATGCAATACATAGAGAGTATCTGTTTCTTTCTGCTATTTGCAATATGATGCAATCACTTTCAATACCTTATCCATTTCCAGTGGCTTTGCGAGATGCTCATTGATTCCGGCATTCTTTGACTTCTGGATATCTTCCGCGAAAGCATTGGCGCTGAGGGCAATGATTGGAACCGTTGGGGCATCAGGGCGGGAAAGTCCGCGGATCGCCTTTGTGGCATCCAGACCATTCATAACCGGCATCATAATATCCATAAGAATGATGTCGTATTCATATGGCTTTGATTTTTCAAAAAGCCGGACGGCTTCCAGCCCGTTGATGGCTGTGGATACATTAAGTCCTGCGGCTTCCAGAGAGAAAACAGCAATCTCAAGGTTCAGTTCATTATCCTCTACAACAAGAATATGAAGATCCGTAAGATCTGCCGGAGTATCAGTGGCAGTTTCCGCAGAGGCGGAAGGTTGATGCTCGTCAATGGTAAATGGCAGGATCAGAGTAAAAGTTGAGCCGACATTTTTTTCACTTTTCAACTGGATCGTACCGCCCATTTCCTGTACCAGTCTGTGAACGATCGCCATACCGAGCCCGGTCCCTTTGTAAATCGTCCGGGCACCGGTATCTTCCTGTGCAAAAGGTTCAAAAATATGCTTCTGAAATTCCGGACTGATACCGATACCGGTATCAGAAATTATAAATTTGTAAATAACATTCTGATGTACCTGCCTGATGATCTTTGCGTGTATAGAGATCGAACCACCGGGCTTATTGTATTTAATTGCATTGCTTAAAAGATTCATGAAAATCTGACGGATATGTAATGGACTTCCGATCAGATAAGGATATTTTAAACTGCCCGGTTTTATTTTTTCCAGAGTGATATCAAGCCGGGAAGCCTGTGCCTCCAGCATACTCCAGCAATTGTCAAGGATCTCGCGGATGTCGAATGGTATCTGTTCAAGGAAGAATCGGTCTGTTTCCATCCGCTGCATATCCAGGACATCGTTGACAAGAGCTTTTAAGTGAAAAGCAGCAGTACGCATTTTCTCATGACACTCCAGCAGTGCTTTGGGATTTGTTTCATTTTTCTGTGCAATATCAAGCATTCCAAGAATTCCGTTAAGAGGGGTGCGGATATCATGTGACATCCGGTTGAGGAAGTCGGTCTTGGCTGTATTTGCCTGATTTGCGGATTCGACCGCCTTAACCAGCTCCTGCTGGTAAGCCAGTTCTTTCTGTTTGTAATCATCGATGATCTGGGTTACATAAAGAATTTCTGTAACATCGTCATCAGTGTCGCGGTTCTGGACGATAAAGGTGGCACGGCGCCAGATCCCCTGTGGAGATGGATACTCCCGGCTTATAAAAAGCTTTCCGTGCAGCCGGTCATTTACCGTTGTTAGATCAAAGAAATACTGCATGATCTCGTGATGTGACGGTGCAACTATTTTCTCAAGGATATCATTTAACTGCGCAGTGGCGGAAGTGACAACTCCGGTCGGTGTATAGTTCTGGTTGGCACCGGCAAGCTTTTCAATCCGGTCTTGAATCAGATCGATATGGTAAATTGCATGATAAATCTGACTGGTTGCAGCGGTCAGGTTCTGATATTTACGTTCATTTTCGATATTACGGGTGACATCCTGATGATATCCACGGATGCATATTCCATTTCCCTGATAATCCGGATAGAGGATACCGCCACATCGTATCCAGATCTGTCCAAGTAACGGATGATTCCATGGGTATGTGATTTCTGAATAACTTTCGTGAATGACCTTCTGTATATAATCAAGCACCGGGGTTACGTATTTGGGAGGAATCCGGTGATACCAGAACTGATAAACTTCTTCAGGAGACATCTCTTGTGACACACCAAGAAGAGTACACATTGTAGGATTTGGGTGCAGCCGGGGAGCTTTAACGCCATCCATCTCAAGCGTCCAGATACCGATCTGTGCGCCACGAAGAATTTCGTCCATCTCCAGCTGATAATCCAGACGGGATTTGGAGGCAACAACCTCCAGGCGCATCTGCTCATTCTTATGATCTTTGATCATGGTTCCGACATATTTTCCAAGAAGGGACAGCAGGCGGTGGATCAGGCTGGATTTCTCCATATCCGGATTATCTACGCCAACGAAACCAATCAGCTTTTCGTGTACAGAAATAGGAAAGGCGATCAGGGTAGAAACGTTCTGAACTTTTAACAGTTCATATTCCAGAGGCATAGATTCACGGTAAGCCTCCAGATCTTCGATCAGAATATTTTCACCATGAAGAAAAACCTCGATCCATTTTGGCATGCTTTCAAAAGGAATATCATGCAAATTCCGGATCTGCGGGGTGACTCCTGCGGCGCACCACTCATAAGTATTGGTAGAAGTATGATTTTCACTGGTTTCAAATACATAAGCACGGTCGGCGTCTGTAAATTCTCCGATCGATTTGAGCATAAAATTGATACCGTCAGCCAGATCCTCTGCTTCATGAAGCAGGGAAATCTGATCTGTCATAAAACGTTCGGCTTTCAGCTCAGCATATAAAGTTGCATTATCCTTGTCATTATTCATAAGGAAGTCCCTCTCAAGTAAAGTGTAAAGTTTATAAAATTACTTTACCTTGTTTTTGCGAATTCGTCCACGAAAAATTTAAAATACAAACAAATTGTCTGGTGGTTGAAAAAAAGAAGGAATGATTCTATAATTTCAATTAGACGAAAAAGATTTTGTCAGGAGATAACAGGAGGAAAATGAAATGGCTTGTACAACAATACTGGTTGGAAAAAAGGCATCGTATGACGGCTCTACGATGATCGCAAGGAATGATGATTCACCGTCAGGCGCTTATATGCCGAAAAAATTTGTGGTGATTCATCCGGAAGATCAGCCGAAGGTATATGAATCGGTGATTTCGCATGTGAAAATAGAATTACCGGAGAATCCGATGCGTTATACCGCCATGCCGAACGCAGTCAAGGGGGAAGGAATCTGGGCGGCAAGCGGGGTAAATGAAGCGCAGGTAGGAATGACGGCAACCGAAACGATCACATCCAATCCACGTGTGCTTGGAGCAGATCCGCTGGTTACATATCAGCCGAAGTCGGACGACCAGGAAGAAATTGCAGGTGGAATCGGGGAAGAGGACATTGTATATATCGTGCTTCCTTATATCCACAGCGCAAGAGAAGGCGTGCAGAGACTTGGAAGTATTCTCGAGAAATACGGTACTTATGAGATGAATGGAATTGCATTCGAGGATGTAAATGAGATCTGGTGGCTGGAAACAATCGGCGGACATCACTGGATTGCCAGAAAAGTGCCGGATGAGGTTTATGTGGTGATGCCGAACCAGCTTGGAATGGATGAATTTGATCTGGAAGATGCACTTGGTGAGCAGAAAAATTATATGTGTTCTCCGGATATGAAGGAATTCATTGAGGAATATCATCTGAACCCGTCCATGGATGGAACCTTAAATCCAAGAGATGCTTTTGGAAGTCATGATGACTCGGATCATGTATACAATACACCGAGAGCCTGGTTTATGGAACGTTACCTGAATCCAAATTCATACAGCTGGGACGGACCGGATGCAGATTATACACCAGTATCCGATGATATTCCGTGGTGTATGGTTCCGGAAAAGAAGATTACAGTAGAAGATGTAAAATATGTTCTGTCTTCACATTATCAGGGAACACCTTATGATCCGTATGGAGCTTACGGGGACAAATCAATGAATGGTGCATATCGTTCCATTGGTATCAATCGAAATGATTTTATGTCTTTGATCCAGATGAGACCGGATCAGCCGGAAGATTCCCGCGCAATTGAATGGGTGGCATTTGCATCAAATGCATTTAATGTAATGGCTCCATTCTATGCAGATATTGATGAAACACCGGAATATTTTGCAAATACGACAGGGGAAGTTTCAACAGAGAACTTCTACTGGTCAAGCAGAATGATCGCTGCGATGGCAGATGCTTCTTATAAAAAGTCTATTTTCCATATTGAGCGTTACCAGGAACATGTAATGGCAAAAGCACATCAGATCATAAACCGGTATGATGACGATCTTACGAAAGAAAGTGATATAGCAAAGCGTATGCAGATCAAACGGGAAGCGAACCGGGAGATTGCGAAGATGGTGAAGAAGGAAACTTCGGATACACTGTCTAAGGTTTTGTACGAACTGAGCAATCAGATGAAGAATTCTTATGCGAGATCGGATGCATAAATAAAATACGAGTGGGAAATGAAGAGGGCAGAAAAATCATAAAATGATGTAAGTGTTAAAATAAGAAAAAAGTTGATAAAAAAATAATTTTATAAACAGAAAGGTTTGAATTTTGTAGACTAAGGTATTATAATAGCGTAGGAAGTTGAAAACTTCTTAATCAAATTCAAACAAAAGGCAGGTGAACAGAATGGACAGTTGTGATAGTCATGGGCGAAGTATATACGCAGGATGGGAAAATGGCAGCAGTTCATTCTGTTTGTTCGTATAGCATTTCTTATCCTGTTTTCCCGTATTGACATTCATAATTGAATATTGGATGAAAGACAGAAATGTGGAGAATTTTAGACTTTGATTCTGCATGTTTTTGTGCTGGAAAAGGATAAGGAGGGCGAAAGTTATGGAAAATACACAGGATTATCAGGACTACCAGGACTACAGAGCTGAGATCCTGGGCATTGTAAGAAGCAATGCCTCTCCGGGAATTATGAGAAACAAACTGGAAGACTACCATGAGAATGACCTTGCAGATGTATTCCCGGATCTCTCCGTTGCAGAGCGGCGGAAATTGTGCCGGATTCTGAATCTGGACATGCTTGCGGATATCTTCGAGTATATCGATGAAAAGCAGGCTGCTGAATATCTGGATGAGATGGATGTGCGGAAAGCAGCAGCAATTCTTTCCAGAATGGAAACAGATGCGGTTGTAGATGTACTGCGGATGATTCCAAAAGAAAAGAGAGCTCTTTTGCTAGAGCTGATGGATGATGAAGCCAGAAAGGATATGGCAGTTATTGCTGCATTCGATGATGAAGAGATCGGTTCAAGAATGACCACGAATTACATTGAGATCAGAGAAAATCTTACTGTAAAGCAGGCGATGACCGAACTTGTCAGTCAGGCAGCAAAAAATGACAATATTTCTACAATTTTTATGGTGACAGCGGATCACACCTTCTACGGTGCGATGGATCTGAAGGATCTGATCACGGCAAGACAGGATACACGTCTTGAGGATCTGATCGTGACATCATATCCATATGTATACGGTCACGAGCTGATCGATGACTGTATCGAAAAATTGAAAGATTATTCGGAAAATTCTATTCCGATCCTGGATAACGATAATAAACTTCTCGGTGTTATCACATCCCAGAGCATTGTAGATCTGGTCGATGATGAGATGGGTGAAGATTATGCGATGTTCGCTGGTCTGACTGCAGAAGAAGATTTGAAAGAGCCACTCAAAGAGAGCATGAAAAAACGTCTCCCTTGGCTGCTTGTTCTGCTGGCACTGGGAACAGTTGTATCTTCTGTTGTAGGTGTATTTGAGCAGGTAGTAAGCCAGCTGACGATCATTATGTGTTTCCAGTCACTGATCCTGGACATGGCAGGTAACGTCGGTACCCAGTCACTGGCGGTAACGATCCGTGTTCTGATGGATGAATCACTGACAGGAAAGCAGAAAGTAGAACTGGTATTCAAAGAGATGCGGATCGCATTTTCAAATGGTGCGATTCTTGGAATTTTATCATTCCTCGTATTAGGACTTTATATTGCACTTTTCAAAGGAAAGACCTGGACATTCGCGTATGCGGTATCCGGCTGTATCGGTCTGTCTCTGATGGTGGCAATGGTAATTTCTGGTGCGGTGGGTACACTGATTCCTCTGTTCTTCAAGAAGATCAATATCGACCCGGCGGTAGCATCCGGACCACTTATTACGACCATCAACGACCTTGTTGCAGTTGTAGCTTACTATGGACTGTGTGGTATTCTGCTGATCGGAGTGCTTCATCTGGCGGGATAATTATAAAAGAGAGTAAAACGAAGTGCGTGTAGGATATAAATGCTTTTACTGAATAAAACGGTAAAGACAGTACAGTATCCCACATGCATTTCTTTTATAGAAAATAAAAATAAAAAAATAGATAGAAACTATAGGAATGATTATCTATAGAGAAAAACAATTTGAAAATTAAAATATCTGGTGCTAGAATGTAAAAAGCATGTCGGAATAATATCAGAGATATGTTAAAGGGAGGAACATTATGAAAAAAATGAAAAGATTTGCAGCTCTTCTCCTTGCAGTATCAATGGCAGCAGGTATGGTAGCCTGTGGAAGCTCAGATAAAAAGGAAGAGACTACAAAAAAAGAAGAAACCAAGAAAGATGACAAAGAGACAAAGAAACTGGAAGGAACTCTGAAGGTTGTTACAACAGGGGATGCTTATCAGCCTTTATTTGATAAGTTTACAGAAGAAGTAGGACCGAAGGTAGAATTCATTTCCATGTCTTCAGGAGAAGTTTTATCAAAGCTTAAAGCAGAAGGCGGAACACCTGCAGCTGACCTGTGGTTCGGGGGCGGAATCGATGCATTTATGGATGCAAAAGATAATGACCTTCTTGAAAAAGTAGATTTTGATGCAGCTGATGAACTTGCACCGGAATTCAAAGACAGTGATAATTACTGGTTCTCAAAAGGTGTTACTGTTGTAGGATTTATTGTTAACAATGATATTTTAAAAGAAAAAGGACTTGAAGCTCCTAAATCATGGGATGACCTTACAAAAGAAGAATATCAGGGAGAAGTCCTGATGTCTAACCCGGCTATTTCAGGAACAAACTACGCAGTAGTAAACGCTCTTCTTCAGACAAAGGGAGACGAAGAAGGTTGGAAGTATTTTGAAGCTCTTAACAAGAACGTAGATTACTATTCAAAACGTGGTTCAGATCCAAGTACGAAGACAGCAGCTGGTGAAGTTGGTATTGGTATCACATATATCAATGGTACACTGGATGAACTGAAAGAACAGGCAGATGTTGATGTAATCTATCCTTCAGACGGAATGCCATACGTTCCGGAAGGCGTTGCAGCATTTGCAAATGCAGACAATACAGAAGCTGCAAAAGCATTTATCAAATGGTTCTTCTCTGATGATGAGAACATGAAGATGATGGCTGAAATTGACAAGAACAATACCTGTCTTCTGGTAAAACCAAGTCTGAAAGGACTTGAACTGAACTTTGACAAGGATCAGCTTATGAAAGAAGATCTTTCTCTGTTCGGATCAAAGAGAACAGAGATCCTTGACAAATGGAGCACTCTGATGGGAGATAAAGGTGAAGAATAGAAAACCTAGAGAAAAACGGGCATCATTTTATGATGCCCATTTTTATAATATATTGGATTATTTTATATTAGCAGTGCTGGTAGCAGGTGTGTTGATCTTTATTCTGTATCCGCTTCTTTGCATGATCAGACAAAGTTTTGTGGGAGAAGAGGGATTTTCGACAGAAGTTTACAAGAGCATCTTCAGTGCCAATCTGCAGCTTGTAAAAAACAGTGTTTTTGTAGGTGTTTTATCCGCATTCTTTTCAACAATTCTGGGGCTGCTTGTATCAATCTGTGTATGGACAGCAGGGAAGAAACTGGGCAAATTTCTGGAAGCGATTTTGCTGATCAGCATGGTTTCGCCGCCGTTTATTGCTTCGCTCGCTTATATCCAGCTTTTCGGAAGAAACGGTCTGATCACAAAAGGAGTGTTCGGACTTTCGCTGAACCCGTATGGATGGCTTGGTGTTGTTGTAATGCAGACGTTATTCTTTTCTTCATTAAATGCACTGATGATTATCGGAATGCTGAGGAAAATGGATATGTCGCTCGTAAGGGCATCTTTTGACCTTGGAGCATCCTCCGGGTATACATTGTGGAGAATTGTTGTACCACTGTTAAAACCGGTACTACTCAGTTGCTTTTTGCTTTCGTTTATCCGGTCGATCGCTGATTTTGGAACGCCTGTTGTGATAGGTGGACGTTTTGAAACAGTTTCGACGGAAATTTATATGCAGGTAATCGGATATTCCAGACTGGATAAGAGTGCGGCACTTAATGTACTGCTTCTGATCCCGACGATTCTTGTTTTTATCCTGTACCGCTATCTAATGCAGAAAAATGAAAAAGTCATCAGCGGAAACAGTAATAAGACGGTAGAAGCGGGAGATACATTCCGGGTTCGTGGGCTGTCAGCAGTGATTGTATGGCTGGGCGCAGGTATCTTTTTTGTAATGATGGTGCTTGAATACGGATCCATTTTTCTAAACAGTTTCAGTAGAAATTTACGTGGGAAAATCACATTTACAACGATGTATCTGGACGCACTTCTGGAACGGAATATGGATACATTTATCCGAAGTGTGGAATATGCGCTTATTGTAGCAATAGTCGGCAGTCTGATCGGTATTTTACTTTCGTATTATATTGAAAGACGAAAGATAAAATTTGGCGGAGTACTGGACTTTATTATTACACTTCCGTATATGCTTCCGGGAAGTTGTTTTGGAATCGGATATATTCTGGCATTTAATCATGAACCGTTAAAACTTACCGGAACAGCGGTCATTGTTATCTTGAATATGATCTATAAACAGATGTCAATTACAACGAAGGCTTCGGCATCCTCCCTTTTGCAGATCAGTACAGAGCTTGATGCAGCAGCGCGGGATCTTGGAGCGAATAAATTTCTGGTAATGAAAGATGTCATTCTTCCGAATGTAAAGCAGGCATTTGCAACGGGATTTATCAATAATTTTACAAGTGCGATGGTTACGGCAGGAGCAGTTATTTTCCTGGTGACACCGGGACAGAAGATTGCAGTATTTACATTATTTGATTGCATTAACACAGGTCGGTATGGAGAAGCATCTATGATTGCGACATTTATTATTGTGATCACAATTTCAGTAAATGTGCTGTTTTCGATAATTGTTGCATGGAAAGGGAAAAAGAAACGTGTATTTAGAACTGAAAAACATAAGTAAAAGTTTTGGTGAAAAAGAAGTAGTAAAAGATTTATCACTCTCCCTTCCAAAGGGAGAACTGTTGTGTCTTCTGGGAGCATCCGGCTGTGGAAAAACGACAACACTCAAAATGATAAGTGGATTTTTAAAAACAGATAAAGGGCAGATTCTGGTTGATGACCAGGATATCACCACACTGGCTCCGGAGAAGCGTCCGGTATCGACTGTTTTTCAGTCTTATGCATTATTTCCACATATGAGTGTTCTGGAAAATGTGATCTATGGTCTGAAGTTCCGTGGCATCCGAAAAAAAGAAGCCAGAGAAATGGGGATGGAATATCTGAAAATCGTAGATATGGAAGAATATGCCGGGGCATCGATCGGGGAAATTTCCGGAGGACAGCAGCAGAGAGTAGCACTGGTCAGATCTCTGATCACAAAACCGAAGGTGCTTCTTCTGGATGAACCTCTTAGTAATCTGGATGCGAAACTCCGGGTAAAAATGAGAGAAGAAATCCGTGAAATCCAGAAGAAATATGAAATTACAATGGTTTTTGTAACGCATGACCAGGAAGAGGCAATGGTACTTGGAGATCAGATCGCTATTATGGATCAGGGAAAGTTGGTTCAGATTGGAAAGCCGGAAGAAGTGTATCTGCATCCACAGAATGATTTTGCAAGAGATTTCCTTGGAATATCCAACCGTTTTACTGATATCCATGGAAATACAATATGCTGCAGACCGGAGGAACTGGAATTTGCAGCAGAAGGTTCTGTGAAAGGAATTGTAAGACAGGAAGAATTTCTTGGGTTTTACAGACAGTATTATGTTGAAACAATGAATCATGAACATATTATTGTACGGACAGACAGAAATATAAAAGTAGAAGAAGGCAAAGAAGTGCAACTTCGGGTGAAATAAAAAAGACACTGTGCAAGGTGACAATATCAGTTTGATATGCTACCCTGCATAGTGCCTTTTTTATTTTGAGGAATGACCGGTCAGACGTGCATCATCCCTGACATCACACAACCTCCTGCAGCACCGGCATTTTTCAGTTCGTGCAGTTGTGCTTCATCAATTTTGATTCCGCCAATGCCATAAACCGGAATCTGCACAGCTTGGCATACATTCTGCAGAAATGGAAGTCCCCGTGGCGGGAGTCCTTTCTTGCAGTCGGTAACATAAATATGTCCTGCTGTGAGATAGGAAGTTCCCAGCTTTTCTGCTTCGACTGCTTCAGAAACAGAATGGATGGAAGTTCCAACTGTATGAAAATCGGAAACCACTTTCGGATTTTCAAGCAAAAGTGGAAGTGGTAAATGTAGCCTGTCGCAGCCGAGTTCTCTCGCAACGGCTGGATAAAAATGCGGAATAAACGGAACTTTAAACTGTTCACAGATTTCCTTCACCTGCCGGGCAAGAGAAAAATATTCCTCTTCCGGCAGATCTTTTTCACGCAGGATCAGAGCTTTCGGATGCAGCTTGCAGACACGGGTAATCTGTTCTGTAAAAGGACGGGAACAGAGATGGCGGTTTGTTACGGCAATAAGATCTCTATACATAGATATAATCACTCATAACCGGCTGCATATTGTTGGAAAGAAGTGCCTGATAAACCTCATCTACGGAACGTCCGTCAGAAATCTCGAACTGGTCATCTCCCTTATCCTCAATATCATCCACATGGCTTCCGATTCCGGTGCTGACTCCGGCAGAGATTTTTGTTGCAGAAATCTGTACCAGATTGTCTCTTACACGCGCACATTCTCTTGTGGATACCGTAATGCTTGCAAATGGCATAAACAGACGATAAGCGCAGACTACCTGAAGGAGCTGTGGCTCATGGACGTCCATCGGATTGATGCGGTCGTTGTTGATGATCGGACGAAGTCTCGGACAGGAGAAGGCGATTTCGGCATGTGGGTATTTTCTCTGCAGGAGATAAGCATGGTATCCGGTTGCAAAGGCATCCTTGCGGAAATCATCAAGTCCGAGAAGTGCTCCGAATCCGACACCGCGCATGCCACCCATCAGTGCACGTTCCTGGGCATTGACACGGTATGGGAAGATCCGTTTGTGTCCGGCAAGATGCAGGGTTTCGTATTTGTCGGAATTGTAAGTTTCCTGGAAAACGGTTACATAGTCTGCACCGCATTCGTGGAGATATGCATACTCATCTGAGTTAACCGGATAAATTTCCAGTCCGATAACTTTAAAATATTTACGGGCGATCTTGCAGGCATTTCCGATATATTCCACCGTGGATTTGCTGCGGCTTTCACCGGTCAGGATCAGGATCTCCTGAAGACCTGTTTTGGCGATGGCTGCCATTTCTTTTTCAATTTCTTCCTCATTTAACTGTGCACGGTTGATCTTGTTGTGGCAGTTGAAACCACAGTAAATGCAGTAGTTCTCACAGTAGTTGGCAATGTAGATCGGTGTGAACATGTAGACGCTGTTTCCGAAATGTTTTCGTGTCTCTGCCTGTGCAGCCTGTGCGATCTCCTCAAGAAGAGGAAGTGCGGCAGGTGAGAGAAGTGCAGCGAAATCCTCCGGTGTACGGATGTCATGCGCAATGGCGCGTCTTACGTCAGCTTCGGTATATTTTTCATAATCATAAGCGTTCATGGCACTTATGACCTGATCCATTACGTCAGATCCGATATCTTCCATTCCCGGAAGGTAAGTCATATGATCAATGCGGTTTTTCTTCTGGTCTTCCAGAATTTCTTCACTTAAAATACTTTCGTTGATATGTGAATTTTCCATTTTGACTGCCTCCTAATTCTCTAAGAATCCTGTCAGAGGTGAGGATGCGCTTGCGCCTCTTTCGATGGTGCGTCCCAGTCCGGAAAGATAAGCACTGCGTCCGGCTTCAATGGCTTTTTTGAAAGCTTCTGCCATGGCAGGAACATTTCCTGCAGTTGCGATAGCAGTATTTGCCATGACAGCGGAAGCACCCATTTCCATGGCTTCACAAGCCTGGGAAGGGCGACCGATTCCGGCATCAACGATGATCGGCAGATCGATCTCATCAATCAGGATCTGGATGAAATCCTTTGTGCTGAGCCCTTTGTTGGAACCGATTGGAGAGCCGAGCGGCATAATGCAGGCAGCTCCGGCATCAGCAAGTGCTCTTGCAGCATTCAGATCCGGGTACATATACGGCATGACAACAAAGCCTTCTTTTGCAAGGATTTCTGTTGCTTTGATGGTTTCGTAGTTGTCCGGAAGCAGGTATTTGGAATCATGAACGACTTCGATCTTTACAAAGTCGCCGCATCCGACTTCACGGGAAAGTCTGGCGATACGGACTGCCTCCTCAGCATTACGTGCACCGGATGTATTTGGAAGCAGGGTTACATTGTCCGGAATATAGTCCAGGATATTTGCAAGACCGCCTTCATTTGCGCGACGTAGGGCAAGTGTGATGATCTGAGCTTCTGCTTTTTCGATACAGGCTTTTACAAGATCCAGAGAAAATTTACCGGATCCGAGAATAAAACGGGAAGTGAATTCATGACCTCCCAGGATAAATTTATCTTCATTTGTACTCATAATAAAGTTCCTTCTTTCTTATATTTTTAAATTTCTTCTTCACCGAGGATCAGCCGCGTGATCATGTTGGCTTCATGTGCGGCACAGATGGCAACACGCGGCGCCATCAGTCTATGACCGTAAGTTGGTGCTGTCACGCCATCACCACACAGATAAAAGTTTTTCATGATCCGTTTTGTGATAATGGTATTGCTGCTTCCATAGCCAGCCATTCCGGTTGCGGATACGAGTTTTTTCTCTGGGAAATGTTCCAGAATTCCATTGACCAGCATTGCTTTGGCTTCAGGATTATCAAAAGCTTCGCAGACAATTGTGGCATCTGCAAATAATTCCTGCAGATTATCGTCCGTAACTTTTACACAGTCCGTGCGGATATCCAGATACGGATTGATCTTCAGAAGCAGGGATTTCAGGGCATCGGTCTTGTACATTCCGATATGCTCCATGAAATATTGCTGGCGGTTCAGATTGGTAATGTCAACTACGTCAAAATCAATCAGGTGAAGATGACCGACACCAATCCGTGCAAGCGCATAAGCAACATTAGAGCCAAGACCGCCAAGCCCTGCGATCGCTACATTTCCTGCCGAGAGAAGCTTCTGCGTCTCCGGTGAATGTCGCTCGTCAAGGGCGGTGTAGATTTCTTCTTTTGTAAGTGTATGATACATGATTTCTTAGCCTCCTCCTACAAAACTTACAACCTCCAGACGGTCCCCGTCTTTGAGCATGGTGTCAGAATAGCTGTATTTTGGTAAAATATCACCATTCATTTCAACGGCGATCCGTTTGATCTGATAATTGTTTTGTTCCAGATAATCCGCAACACTGAGCGGTCCGGTCAGAGTAACTTTTTTACCATTAACTGTAATCATGGAAAAACCTCCTTTCAAAACGGAAAAGTTCTTAAAAATGAAAAAAGAGTACACAAAGAATTACACCCGTGGTGGTGTACCCCTTCATGAACTCTCGCCCAATCTCAACTTTACCTTATTCATTTTCGTGTAAACCCTGGTTGAATGTGGAATTTCATGATGTTGGGGTCAAAAGGTATTTTGACCCCTTTGATACCAGATTGCTACGTGCTTTGCACTCTCGCAATCCTCAAAAACATTCGTAATCCGCTCATTTTTCTTTGAAAAATGGCTACTTACTCATGTTTTTGACCCTGGTATCATTTCATATTATTATAAGAAATCCTGTTTCTCAAATATCATCAGAGTATGCTGATGGTATTTGACGCCGTATATCAAAAAAAGAGAGATACCAATGTATCTCCCGTTATCATCAAAATATACGTTCCTACGTTGGCATTATCCAAATCAGGTATATGGGTCGAAGTTCTGAACTTCCTCTCAGCCTGTCAAACAAGCTCCCCGTTTCATTTACAAAATTCAGTATAATTCGGTTGGGAAAAAATGTCAATATCAATATAAAAATATATCCGGTCATATTCTGGAGTCTCATATTCCGGAGTCTCATATTCCGGAGTCAGATGCAGGTGTCACGGACAAATTGTATATTAATTGTATATTACAGGAATGCTTTCGCGAAGCGGTCATATGTTTTTGTAACGCGGAGTATGGAAAAATGCACAAAAAAACAGAGCATACTCTAAAAAATCATGTGAACGTGCCGAAATTGCGAGAAGTCCATTGACAAAAGGACTTTAAAGAGTTAAAACACCACTATAATAATTTAATAAAATTTTTATTTATCTTATTAAAACTTAATTATTTTAACTGGAAGAGAAAGAGAGGGATTAGTATGAATACATTAGTTATCGTATTGATCGCAGCAGTACTTCTTAGCTGTGCATATGTATTCTATGGTCGCTGGCTCGCTAATAAGTGGGGAATCGATCCCAAAGCAGAGACTCCGGCAAAGAAATTTGAAGATGGAAAGGATTATGTTCCGACAGACGGATGGACCGTATTCAGTCATCAGTTTTCGTCAATTGCAGGTGCAGGTCCTGTTACCGGTGCAATTCAGGCGGCGGTATTTGGATGGGTTCCGGTATTCCTGTGGATCATCGTTGGAGGTATTTTCTTCGGTGCTGTTACAGACTTCGGTGCACTGTATGCCAGTGTAAAGAACGAAGGAAAGTCTATGGGACTTCTGATCGAAAAATATATCGGTAAATTCGGACGAAAAGTATTCCTGCTTTTCTGCTGGCTGTTTACACTTCTTGTAATTGCAGCATTCGCAGATATGGTTGCAGGTACATTTAACGCTTACACAGAAGTAGACGGTGTCGTAAAACTTGCAGATGCAGCAAAGACAAACGGAGCTGCAGGAACCATTTCCCTGCTGTTTATCGTATTTGCTATGATCTTTGGTCTGGTACAGAAAAAATTCCGGTTTCACGGATGGAAAGAAACAGTTGTCGGTCTTGTATTTACAGTAGCTGCTCTTGGTCTTGGTATGTTAGTACCGATCACAGCAACAAAAGATACATGGACTTACATTACATTTGTATATATCTTCTTTACAGCAGTACTTCCGATGTGGATCTTAAAGCAGCCTCGTGATACCATGACAACTTATATGTTCATCGGTATGATCGCAGGAGCTGCACTGGGACTTCTGGTTGCACATCCAACCATGAACCTTCCGGTATTTACAGGCTTCCACAATGATACACTTGGAGATATGTTCCCAATCCTGTTCGTTACCGTGGCATGCGGTGCTGTATCAGGTTTCCATAGCCTTGTTTCATCAGGTACATCATCTAAGACTGTATCCAATGAAAAGGATATGCTGAAGGTTGGATACGGAGCAATGGTTCTGGAAAGTCTTCTTGCAGTTATCGCACTTTGCGTAGCTGGTGCAGCTGCAGCAGCAGACGGAACACCGGCAGCCGGAACACCATTCCAGGTATTCTCAAGCGGTGTTGCAGGATTCTTTGAAATGTTCGGTATTCCGGTTTACATCGCACAGTGCTTCATGACCATGTGTGTATCTGCACTTGCACTTACCAGTCTGGATGCTGTTTCACGTATCGGACGTATGAGTTTCCAGGAACTTTTCAGTGTAGATGATATGGAACATGCAGAAGGATGGAGAAAACTCCTTTGCAATACATATTTCTCAACAATCGTGACTCTGTTATGTGCTTACGTTCTGACACGTATCGGATATGCAAATATCTGGCCACTGTTCGGATCAGCAAACCAGTTACTGTCAGCACTTGTACTTGTAACACTTTGTGTATTCATGAAGGTAACAGGAAGAAGCAACAAGATGCTGTTCGCACCGCTGATCATCATGCTTTGTGTAACAGGAACCGCACTGGTAGAGAGAACCATCGGACTTGTAAAAGCATATGCAGCAGGTTCCGCTACTTTCCTTGTAGAAGGACTTCAGCTGATCATCGCAGTTCTGCTGATGGCACTCGGACTTGTTATTGTGATCAATTCTCTGAAGGCTTACTTTGGAGCTAAGAAAGAGTCTGAAGCTTAGGATTTATAAAATATGACGAAAAGGGATGGCTTGTCAAAATGATGGGCTGTCTCTTTTTTATTGAAATGAGAAGGCTTTTAGACGTATATTCTTTCGGAAAAAGTATACGGAGACTTTGAAAATGTGATATGATTTGGATAGATTTTGGGAATAAAGTATGAAATGGCGGTTAATGTAATATGGAAAAAAAGGATTATGGAGATAAAAAGACGGAGTTGCTGGTGAAAGTCGCAAGAATGTATTACGAGGACAGTATGAGCCAGGAGGAGATCGCGAGCGAAATTGCCTGTTCCAGACCGTATGTATCCAGACTTCTGACGGATGCAAAAGAGATGGGAATCGTCCAGTTCAAGGTTGTGCCTCCAAAGGGGTATGAACTGGAGATGGAGAGAAGACTCCGGGAAAAGGGTAGCCTTGAAAAGGTTATCATTGTGCCGAAAAAAAGTAATCTTCCAAAGCTGACAGCGGTGGCAAAGGCGGCTGCAGAATATCTTGAATCGGTTGTGGAAAATGGAGATATAATTGGATATTCGTGGGGGAATACGGTGTATTCTGTGTCGAATTTCCTGAGCCAGAAAGAAGATCTATCAGATGTGACAGTTGTGCAGTTGTGTGGTGGAGTCAGCAATTTACAGAATAATATCTATTCAACAGAAATCGCGAAAAATTTTGCAAAGGCGTGGGATGCGAAGCCGTATGCAATGATGTGTCCGGCTATGGTAGACAGCAAAGAGATAAAGGACGTTTTCGTCAGTGATTCCAATGTAAAGAAGGTGCTGGAATATGGCGATGAAGCCAATACACTCCTGATCACCATGGGAGCCTATGGTGTGCAGAATGCAGTGTGCCGGGCAGGATATCTGAAAGAGGAAGAGATGCAGGAGCTGATCGTGAAAGGCGCAGTTGGGGACATTTGCGATCATTTAATCAATGACCAGGGAGAACTTTGCGATGAAGCGTTGGATGAACGGACGGTTTCGGTTCCACTGGCAGAGCTGAAAAAGAAGAAACGGAGGATTGGAGTTGCTTCAGGACAGAGTAAAGTAGAATGTATTTGTGGGGCGATCAGAGGGAAGATTATCAACGTTCTGATCACAGATGAAGATACGGCAGGAAAAGTCATTGAAAGATTAGAATAGCCATTGACAGGGTGGAATGCATGTGCTAATATCAAGGCATGAACAAAAGTTACTGAGCGGTTAACAAATGTAACCACAAGAAAAGGAGATATGGACATGGATAAAAAAGAAATCGCAAAATATTTAGATGATACCCTTTTAAAGGCAGATGCAACACCAGAACAGATTGTAAAGATCTGCGAAGAAGCTAAGACATACGGATGCGCATCTGTTTGTGTAAACTCAGGATATGTACCGCTTGTTTCAAAAGAACTTGCAGGATCAGAAGTAAAGACATGCTGTGTAATCGGATTTCCTCTTGGAGCATGCACATCAGAGGCAAAGGCTGCAGAGACAACAGACAGCATTGAAAAAGGTGCAAACGAAGTTGATATGGTAATCAACGTAGGACGTGCAAAAGCAGGCGAATGGGATTATGTAAAGAGCGACATCGAAGCAGTTGTAAAAGCGGCAGCAGGAAAAGCTCTTGTAAAAGTAATCATCGAGACATGTCTTCTGACAGATGAAGAAAAAATAAAAGCATGCCAGGCTGCAAAAGAAGCTGGAGCAGATTTTGTTAAGACATCTACAGGATTTTCAACAGGTGGAGCAAAAGTAGAAGATATCCGTCTTATGAGAGAAACTGTTGGACCAGATATGGGCGTAAAAGCTTCAGGCGGAGTACGTGATTTTGAAAAAGCACAGGCTATGATCGAAGCTGGTGCAACAAGAATCGGTACAAGCAGCGCTGCAGGAATCGTAGAATAGACAGATAAATAAGCGATAATAATAAATTGAGTCATTTTTAGAAGTAAATTCTATGAATGGCTCATTTTTTACGTCACAATAAAGAGAGAATCCAGTTTTGCAAGTGATTTTGTGTTTAACAGGAGAAGATGAGCGTTTTTTGTACATGCATGAAATCAGCTTTTGGATAAAATCTATGAAATAAATTGAAAAAGTTTCTTGAAAATATTTGACAAAATATGTCTGAAATGCTATGGTATACGCAAAGAAACCGGTTACAAAACTAAAGTGCTAATATGAGGAGAAAATGGGGAAAATGAACATATACGATATTGCAAAAAAAGCAAATGTTTCACCGGCAACCGTATCGCGTGTGCTGAATGGGAACCAGAGCGTGAGAGAAAAAACGAGAAAAAAGGTACAGCAGATCATAGATGAGAGCAATTATGTGCCAAATTCACTGGCACGGAGCCTGAGCGTGGGGGACATCCGGAATATTGCATTTCTGGCGCCGGATATCGAGAACTCATTCTTCAGCAAGATCTTGCATGGACTTTCGGATACGGCAAGTCAGTATGATTATAATGTGTTCATGTATGGAACCAATGATGATCTGGAGGTAGAACACCGGATGTTGGAAGGAATCCGGAAGGAAATGGTAAAAGGGGTTGTGTTGATTCCTGTCACAGATAATGATGAAAAAACGATAGATCTGTTGAAAGAACTGGAAAAGAATCAGATCCCGGTTGTACTGCTCGACCGTGATATCCGCGGAGAAAATTTTGATGGCGTCTATTCGGATGACTGCCAGGGAGCGAAAGATGCGGTGAACTGCCTGATTGAAGAGGGGCATAAAAAAATCGCAATTGTCACAGGTGATGAGAATACAAGACCTGGAAGAGAGCGACTGAAAGGATACAGAAAAGCCCTGAAAGAGGCGGGGATTGAGGAAAAACCAGAATATATCGTGAACGGACATTTCAAAGAAAATATGTCCTATAAAGTTTGCCAGAAGCTGATGGAGCTTCCGGATCCGCCGACGGCAATCTTTTCATCGAATAACCTGACAACGCTAGGATGTCTGAAATATATGAAGGAGCACAAGATCCGTATCGGAAAAGATATTTCTCTGGTGGGATTTGATGAGATTCATGAGCTGACGTATACAGAGCTGGAACTGACAGTGGTTGACCGTCCGATCTATGAGATGGGCTGTGCGGCGCTGGAATTATTCGAGATGAGTGTCCGGTCTATGGAAGAAGGCAGGAATAAGGTTCTGAAACATACAAGTCTTGTAGAAACAAAATTGATCCGCAGAGGATCTGAGATGCTGAAAAAATAACAGAAGAACAGAGACATGAAACAGGGTATTGGTTTTCCGGTACTCTGTTTTTTTATTTTTTTGAATGAAAATAAACTGGACGAAATAAATCCGTCTTGTTTCTGAGTTTTCAGATAGGAATACTTTTTGATAAATAATCATCAATATGCAACCGGTTTCTCATGTAGATGAATAAAAATAATGGTAAAAATGCACTAAAAATAGTTCATAAAACTAGATAAATAAACAAAAACGTGCATAGAAGCAGGAAAAACATTGACATAACAAGGTGAACAGGTTTAGAATGAAAACAAATAAAAGAAACCGCTTTCAAAACGAGAAAGCAAAAAATAGACTGAGAAAAGAAAGAGGAAAAATAAAATGAAAAAGGTTGCAGTATTCGGAAGCTTCGTAGTAGATCTGATGGCAAGATCACCACACCTTCCGGTTCCGGGGGAAACAGTAAAAGGTTCTATGTTCAAGATGGGACCTGGTGGAAAAGGATTTAACCAGTGTGTTGCAGCACACAAAGCAGGAGCAGACGTTGTGATGATGACAAAGATTGGAACCGATACATTTGCAAATGTAATGCTCGATACCATGACAGAGTTGAACATGCCAAAGGACAACATTTTCATCACCAAAGAAACAGAAACAGGAATCGCACTGATCCTGGTAGATGAAAATTCAAGCCAGAATGAGATTATCATCGTACCTGGCGCATGCAACACCATTACTGCTGAAGAGGTAGCAAGTGTTGAAAATGTAATCAAAGAATGTGAATACGTTCTGTTACAGCTTGAAGTTAATCAGGATGCTAACGAGATGATCGTGGACATGGCAAATAAATATGGATGCAAGGTCATCATGAACACAGCACCATATGCACCGATGACAGACGAATTCCTTTCTAAATGCTATATGGTAACACCGAATGAGGTAGAAGCAGAAGAAATCACAGGCGTTGAAGTGAAAGACCTTGATTCTGCAAAACAGGCAGCTGCTTACTTCAGAGAAAAAGGTGTTACAGATGTAGTTATCACCCTTGGATCAAGAGGAGTGTTCGTATCATCAAAAGGCAAAGAAATCGTTGTACCGGCATATAAAGTAGATGCAATCGATACAACCGGTGCAGGGGATGCATTTAACGGAGGACTTCTTGCAGCACTTTCCGAAGGAAAAGAACTCTGGGAAGCAGTAAGATTTGCGAATGGACTTGCAGCACTTTCCGTACAGAGACTTGGAACAACACCGTCTATGCCGACAAGAGAAGAGATTGATAAATTCCTTGCAGAACACGAATAAGAAGGAATTTACAAATAAAGGAGGAAGAAAGATGTTAAAAGGAATACCGGAAATTATTGGATCAGATTTATTGAAAGCACTGGCAGACATGGGACACGGTGACATTCTTGTTATCGCAGATCATTTTTATCCGCCGTATTCAAAATCACCAAATGCAGTAAGCATTCAGGCAAAAGGCAACACAGCACCGGAAATGATCGATGCAATCTTAAAACTTATGCCGCTGGATACAGAATACTGTGCAACACCATTAGAGTACATGGTTCCGGATGCTGATTCAGGAGTTGAGATGGAACAGTGCGATACATGGGATGAAGCGATCGAAGCAGCAAAGAGAAATGGTTATGAGAACTGTGCAGGACCAATCGAACGTACAAAATTCTATGAAAAAGCAGGAAAAGCTGTTCTTACAGTTTGTACAAGCGAAACAAGACCATATGGATGCTTTATGTTACAAAAAGGGGTTATGTAAATAAAGCACGTGAGAATGAAACGTTTTAAAGTGTAACTTATATAAGAAACATCAAGGAGGAAAAAGTTATGAAAATGAAAAAGGTAGTATCAATGTTACTGGTCGGCGCAATGACACTTTCGTTAGCAGCTTGCTCAGGCGGAAAATCATCAGGATCTTCTGATGACAAATCATCAAGCAAGGGAGGATCAGATAAGAAATCTTATCACGTAATTTATTTAACACCTTCTACAGCATCCCAGTTCTGGACATATGTTGGAATCGGTATTGAGAACGCTATGAAAGATATTGAAGAGAGCGAAGGAATCACAGTTGATTATGAAGTTGTCGGACCAGCTGAAGAAAGTCAGACAGAAGACTATGTAACAACATTTGAACAGTGTATCGGAAAACAGCCAGATGCAATCGTTACAGCTACACTTGCAATTGATGCAACTGTACCGAAGGCTCAGGAAGCTACAAATGCAGGAATCGTTCTGAACTTCGTAAACTGCGGTATCGGAACTGGCGATGACGGTGCAAATGAAGATTACTACAACGAATTCTACTACTGCTCAAATGATACAATCGGTGAAATGGCAGCAGAAGCATTCAAGGACGCTATGGATGCCAAAGGTGTTACAAGCGGTGTCCTTGGTATGAACACAAACGTTGAAAACGAAGCTCTTAACCACAGAATCGATGGTTTCAGAACCAAGATCGCAGAGATTGCACCGGAACTTGAACTGACAGATACATATTACAACGGTAATGATGTAGAAACAGCTCAGAAGAATGCAGAAAATATTATTTCTACATACGGCGACAAGCTGATCGGTATGTATTCAGGAAACAACATTACAGGTGATGGTGTGTGCAATGCAGTTGCAGATTCTAACGTAGGTGATAAGTTTATCAACGTAGCAGTTGACTCAGATGATATTGAAATCCAGGCTCTGAAAAATGGTGTCTTAGATGCAATTATCGTTCAGGATGCATACGCTCAGGGATACAAATGTATGGAAAATGCACTTCGTACACTGATCGATGGAAAGAACCCTGAATCTAAGAAACAGGTTAACTGCCCACCAGTTGTTATCACAAAAGACAACATGGACGACAGCGATATGCAGGATCTGCTTGATCCTACAAGACTTCAGAAATAGTCTTAATAGAACAGTAGTTACACTTTAATAATAAGAATAAAGGATTGATGTAAGGGGCGGTTTACATCGCCCCTTACTTATAAAAGAGGTATGGGTTATGCAGGACACGATTTTAAAAATTCAAAATATCAGTAAATTCTATCCTGGTGTAACAGCACTTAATAACGTAAGTTTCGAGATCAAAGCCGGTGAAGCGAGAGCACTCTGCGGTGAGAACGGTGCTGGAAAGTCTACGTTGATAAAATGCATCATGGGTGTTGAAAGACCGGACGAAGGAAAAGTTTTAATGAATTACAATGGCGACTGGATTGAAAATACCAGTGCACTTGAAGCGCAGAGTCATGGAGTATATGCGAACTATCAGCATGTAAACATTGCGCCGGATCTCAGCATTGCTGAGAACTATTTCCTTGGCAGACAGCCAAAAACAAAATTAGGCATGGTTGACTGGAAGAAGATGTATGATGACAGTCAGAAAATTATCGATAAATTTGGGATGAATGTTGATCCTCGCCAGAAAATTTCGAGTCTGCCGATTGCTATGCAGGCAATGGTAACGATCAGTAAAATTTCTGTAAGCGATGATTTGAGAATAGTAATCTTCGATGAGCCGACAGCTCTTCTGGAGAACGAAAAGGTTGAAACACTGTATAAGTTCATTGATGAACTGAAATCTAAAGGGGTAAGTATTATTTATATTTCACATCGTCTGGAAGAAGTCCTGGATATCTGCGACAGTGTTACAATCCTGAAAGATGGAACTTATATTGAAACAAAACCGATCGAGGAAGTTACAAAAGACTCCCTGATCAAGATGATGGTAGGACGTGAACTTTCTGATATTTACAATATCAAACGGCAGAAACCGGGAAAAGAAATCCTCAGAGTTGAGAATTTCTCAGACAGTAAACATTTCAGAAATATCAATTTTAATCTGCATGCAGGAGAAATTATCGGTTTTGCAGGACTTGTAGGTGCAGGACGAAGCGAGATCATGAGAGCCCTCTGTGGTGTAGAAAAGAGATTAAGCGGAGATGTCTATGTAAAAGGTAAAAAAGTTGAGATCAAGGATCCGGCAGGAGCGTTAAAAAATGGTATTGGATTCCTGACAGAGGACAGACGTGCAGACGGACTTGCCCTTGCCCTTCCGATCAAGACTAATATCAATATGAACTCTTATGAAATGATAAGCAAAGGCGGAATCATTTCTCTGAAGAAAGAAACAGAAAGAGCGGAAAAATATTCAAAAGATGTCCGCGTAAAAACACCGAGTGTTATGCAGCTTTCAGGTAACCTGTCAGGTGGTAACCAGCAGAAAGTCGTTATCGCGAAACTGCTTTGCAGAAATCCTGATATTCTGATTTTTGATGAGCCAACAGTTGGTGTCGATGTAGGAGCGAAGGAAGAGATCTACAAGATTATGGAAGAGCTTACTGCACAGGGCAAAGGTATCATTTTAATTTCTTCTTATCTGCCGGAGGTTATGGGATTATCAGATCGTCTGTTCGTAATGGCACAGGGAAGAATTACCGGAGAATTTAATTACGATGAAATAAAAGTACTGAAGGAAGAAGATGTCTTGAAGAAAGCATCTGTTGAGGGATAAGGAGGATTATTATGGCTAAGGAAACTAAAATCAAAAAGACAAGTATATTCCAGCAAACAGAATTTACATTAGGTCTGATCATTGTTATTCTTTTTGTTGGTGCATCACTTTTTACAGATAACTTCTGTACACTTTATAATGTAACAAACTTAATGAAACAGTGCGCAATCATCGGTGTTATGGCTGCTGCACAGACCATGATCATTATCACAGGCGGAATCGATATCAGTGGTGGTGCAATCACAGGACTTTCTTGTATGGTTCTCGCATTACTGCAGAGAGATACACACATGAACATGTGGATTACGTTACTTATTGCAGTTATTATTGCAATTGCAGTTGGTTTCCTGAACGGAATTATCATTTATGATTTACAGGTTCCTCCAATGATCGCAACACTTGGTATGCAGACAATCGTTCGTGGTTTTGTAAAAATCATCAGTAACGCACTTACAGTTACAGGTATCGATCAGAGAATCCTGAGTATGGGAAATACAAACGTATTCGGAGTACTTCCGGTTCTGGCAATTATCTGGGCAATCGTAGCAGTTATTATCTGGTTCATCCTGAAATATGCAATCTTCGGACGTAGCCTCTATGTACTTGGTAGTGGTGTTGAAGTAGCAAAATTAAGTGGTATTAAAGTAAGAAAAATGTTCTATGCAACATATGCTGGAGCTGGTCTCCTTTATGGTATCGCAGGTATCATGCTTGCAGCACGTGTTCAGAGTGCTCTTCCAACCGGTGGTGAAGGATACGATATGAATGCAATCGCAGCAGCAGTAATCGGTGGCGCATCATTAGCAGGTGGTAAAGGAACCGTTACAGGTACAGTACTTGGTACAATCCTGATGGTACTTATCAACAACGCTGGTGTACAGTTCGGATTAAATACACACGTACTTGAAATTACAAGTGGTGTCCTGATCATCTTTGCTGTAACAATGGATATGCTGAAAAACAGAAAGAAAGCATAATTAAATACGAGAAAACTTTTTTCATGGGGGCTAGCCTTTTTGGGGTGGCTCCTTTTTTTATTATGAGAAATAAATACCAGAGTCAGTGTTATTAACAGGCATGCATTTAATTTTACAGACATGAAATTAGGTATAAATTTGGAAAGAATCATTGCGGACACGCATATAATAGTCAGGTACAGGAAATAATTCATCTGAATAAATGTAAGAAAGAGAGGCTGTTTATGGAAGAGCGAGATGATCTGGAACAGATGGCATTTATACAGAAGTGGAATGACGGAAAGGCAGAACGGGAGAAAAAGCGAGAGCAGATGTGGAACGGGATTCTGGAGAAGGCTGGGATAAAGAAAGAAGAAAAGTAAAAAGGAAAATGATTTTTTAGAAAAAATGAAAAGAACTCAAATAGGAACTCAAAATTTAAGTTTCTGTTTGAGTTCTTTATTTGAGTTCCTTTAAGAAACTAAAAAAATATGCTATTATCTTAAAAGTAGTCTGCAAATAAAAAGTCAAGCAGAAATTAATGAACTTTGAAAATTTATACAGGTTGAACGTAAGACACGAAAATAAGACCACCGCGATGCGCTAGTCTGGTAGAAGTTAAAAAGTGATATTAAATAGTTTCATTATTCGACAAGTTGGATAGATATTCTCTTACCCGACCGTAATAAATCCGGAGAAATTTGTTTGCCCCGGCAATCATATAAACATAATAAGGTTTGCCTTCGGATCGTTTTTTATCCATAAAGGCATAAACAGGATCATCCACTGGAGATCGTTTGATAAGACTGTCCATGATCTGAAAAAGAGTTTTACGCAGGTAGGGAGACCCCTTTTTAGAGGTTCGCACACTGTTCTGTATGTGCTTTCCAGAATCATTTTTACCGGGATCAACACCTGCAAAAGCAGTAAGGGCTTCCCGGTGTGTAAAACGGGAAACATCCCCAATCTCAGCGATAAGCTGCGGACCAAGGGTTGCCCCTACACCGTTCATATCCATAACAACCGGATATTCCGGAAGCGTGGATGCAAGCTCATTCATTTTTGAACGGAGCGATTCTACTGTTTTCGAAGCAGTGTTTAGTAATGCTACTGCCTGCCATATCAACATTTTTGTGATGTCATTCTTTGGAAATACGGCAATCAGGTCAGAGGAAATTTGATAAATTTTCGCTGCTTTCTCTGCACTGAAGTTATAGTTTTTACGTTTGCACCAATTCTGGTAATGCTCCGTAAAGGCATTTAATGACTTGGAGCGGACGCAATCGACATGCCAGTAGGTATGAATGAAATCTACCCATTTTTGGCTGCCGTCATTGCGGGCAGGACTGTCAAAGAAATCATTGGCTCCCGGATAAGTCTGGTCGATCAGCGCAATGAGATTGTTTTTCATTGCAGTTTTCTGAGCCATATAGAATCCAAATTGTCGGTTCATAGTTTTTAGTTGGTTACGTGTTTTATCCATGATTCCATATTGCTTCAGTTTAGCCCAACGGTCAAGAGTATAACGTGCGATTTTTTTAGAATCTGCTTTATCTGTCTTGGGTGTGCGGAGGGAATCATCACCGAAATCTCTGATCAGGATAGGATTTACGGCACTGACAAAGATACCGGCATCAGAAAGCCATGTGGCAACCGGTTCATAGTATCTGCCGGTATGCTCCATGCAGACTTTGGTTTCGCCTTCAAGGCTTTTGATCTGTTTGATCAGGTCGTTTATGGCAGACTGGGTGTGAGGGATATCGCAGGGGGACATAAGAACCACATCTCCTGGTTTTCGGATAGTGACAGTGCTTTTTCCTTTGGAAACATCAATACCAACAGCGTTCATAACAGATACTCCTTTGTAATGTATTAGTAATGGTCAATACCAGTTTTCTCATTGCCTATTCAATCTACTGGGTGTTTCACACGAACGTATCAAGGTTCAACCTGCATAAAACGAATGCTGCGAAAGAGTGGCTGGTTGGCTGACTATTTTACGGACGTAAAGTCCTGAGAGAAGGAGGCCAGACCTATTGCTCCACTCATTCTAACAGCTTAAGCAACAAGATGGATAATTCCTTACTGGCTGTAAGGGATATTAACCATAAATATATTGTAGTAGAGAGAAGGAAGTAAAATTACAGCAGAAAATTTTTGAAGAACTAAAAAATCAAAGGGGAAGATTAGCGATGGTAAAAATAGATTTAATCACTGGTTTCTTAGGCTCCGGCAAGACAACGTTTATTAAAAAATATGCAAAATATCTTCTGGATAAAGGAATGAACATTGGTATCCTTGAGAATGATTTTGGTGCGGTAAATGTAGATATGCTTCTTTTGCAGGACCTGATGGGAGATAACTGTGAGCTTGAAATGATTTCCGGTGGGTGCGACAAAGAGACGCACAGGCGGCGTTTCCGGACGAAACTGATCGCAATGGGAATGTGCGGATATGACAGAGTAATTGTTGAACCGTCCGGGATTTATGATGTAGACGAATTTTTTGACGTTCTTCACGATGAACCACTGGATAAGTGGTATGAGATTGGCAATGTGATTACGATCGTTGACGCAAAACTGGAGCCGGAATTGTCAGAAGAAGCAGACTATCTGCTTGCGTCCGAGGCTGCAAATGCAGGAAGCATCATCCTCAGCAGGGCAGAAGAAGCAACAAAAGAACAGATTGAAAATACAATTGAACATTTGAACAGAGCGCTTGAACAGGTTCAGTGCAAGCGAAGGCTGGATCGGGAAATCATGAGAAAAGATGGAGCAGAGCTTTCGAAAGAGGATTTTGATAAGATCTTAAAGAGCGGTTATGTTGCAGAAAATTATCGGAAGATGGAGCTGGATGAGAAAAAAGGTTTTGATTCGTTGTATTTTATGGAATTGAAAATTTCTGCAGATGAATTGAAGACGCAGGTTGCGAAGATGATGCAGGATCCGGAATGTGGCGGTATTTTCCGGGTGAAGGGATTCGTGAAAGATGATGCAGGAAGCTGGATGCAGCTGAATGCAACCGGTCATGAGATCAGTATGAAGCCGATCGGAGACGGGCAGGAGGTTGTGATCGTGATTGGGGAGCAGTTGAAGGAAGATTGTATACGGAAGTATCTGGAGAATTAGAAAGTGTAAAAGAGTGCATCAAAAGCGATGTGATTCGGTCAGTATGCTGAAAACAGTTTTGTTTGTGTAATACAGCTGTTATTATATCCATAAGCAACAGGACGCATGAAAAAACGAAAGTTTTTCATGCGTCCTGTTAATTTATTGTTTTTGGTAAATGATATGTTTTATACGACCGCCATCCATAATGATGGTATCATTTTCAGCTTTTACATACATTACAAGATTTGCATCCATTCGGAAGATAATACTTCCTGATGTTGATTGGTAAAGTGTTGTTTTCCCATGACGACGCATATGGATTTCGCATGTATTTTCAATTTTCACTAATTTCATGAAGGAATCGGTTTCATCGTTGTAATAGGTTCCTTCCTGGAAAAGTGCCGGATCTACAGGTTCGGCAGGGGTCAATGTAAGTACACGACCAGGAAGCCGATAAAGGATTTCGTTATCTGTGAAGTAGATCTTTTCATCCAATGAACCAATGCGATAACCGCCATCCTCTTCTTTTACCAGTTCTGTGCGGCACCATTCTCTTTGCATATAGAAAGTACCGTTTTGCTCTGTGATATCAACAAACATTGGATCATCCGGAAGTGCTGTCAGGAATACACCACTGCGAGCAGGTGCATTTTCATGTTCCGGCACGGCTGGTTCGGTACAATCCGGTAATCCGAGTACGATGCAGGCGGCTTTATCGGCAAGCTTAGACATTGCGTAAGTTGTGGTGTTACTGATCAGTACAAGCTCCAGTTCTTTTTCCGGAATGCAAATAATTTCACCACGGTATGCAGCATCGGCACCGCCATGACCGAATACATCAAGACCATGAAGCTTATGGGTGATCAGTCCGCCGCAGTATTCAGCCGTTTTGCCATTGCTGAGAAGGACAGGTTTCTTCATAAGCTCGATAATTTCAGGATCGATCACATTTGGATGAATGTACTCATCTAATACTTTGCAGAGATCGGAAGCACAGGTATTTACAGAGGTTGGTCCGTAAAGTGCATAGTTCAGTGGATTGTAGTAGAATGTATCATCACCTTCGTCCTGGTAAGAGTAAGTAAGATCCGGAACAATCTGTGTAAAGCTTTCACGGACAAAAGAATGTGTCATTCCGAGTGGAGTGAAAATACGTTCTTTTACAAATTGTGGGAAGCTCATTTGCGACAGCTTTTCAACGATAAGTGCCAATAAATGGAAACCGGTGTTACTGTATAAATACTGTGACTGCGGTTCAAAGTTCAACGATTTCTGAAGAGATATCGTTGTATTGATATCATCCATGTCAATCTGATCGTTGATCTTGATACCGCGTAAAAATAAGAGTTCCCATTGGTCGCGAAGTCCGCTGACATTATTCATCATCTGGCGGATCGTAATCGGTGTTTCAATGTTGATATATTCATCTAAATATTTTTTGATGTTGTCATCTAAATCAAGTTTTCCTTCTTTCCAGAGAAGAAGAATAGACATAACAGTAAATTCTTTGGAAATCGATGCGACATGGAAAATACTTTCTTTATGGATTTTTAATTTATTTTCAAGATTTCCATATCCAAAACATTTTTCGTAAAGAGTTTTACCGTGCTGGCGAATCAATACCTGAGCGCCAGGGCAAAGACCGCGATCCCACATACGGAAAAGCTGATCTAATTGTTCTGTCATATTTGAATTCATTACAAAAATACTCCTTCTGATAAACTATTTTTTTAGGATTTTTTCGAATGCATAAAGCCAGTTTTTGCCTGCAAGCAGAGAAATCCGTTCATCTGAATAATTATGTTCTTTCATATCCGGCACTCCATTTTTACGGTATACAGCGACATCAGTTAGCAGTTCAAAATGTGCATCAATAATATATTTCATAATCGTGTTTTCCTTAATAAACTAATTGTGAAAAGTAAACTATTATAGTTGCTTCTTCATTTGATGTATTCAGGTAGTTATGTAAACAATTTTTAGGGATATAGAAACTGTCGCCCTCGTAGATCATATAAGTGCTGTTATCGATGCGGAGTTCTAATTCCCCTTTGAGGAGCAGGAGACTTTCGTCGTAATTACCATGTGAAATCATTTTCTCAGTCACCCAGGTGTTAGGCTTTAATCTCACGATGAGTCCGGTCATTTGTGCTTCTTGTGCGTTTGGAAGTTTAGAAGGTGTAAAAATAGAGTAGGAAACATCGATTTCCGGGATTTTCATTGGAATTCGGTTCTCTTTTCTCATCAAATAAGATTCCTTTGATTTCTTTCCTTCTTCAGATGACTTGGCAGAGAGTTCGGAGTCATCCATAATCAACCATACTTCTGAACAATTTAAGCAGGCTGCAATTTTTCTAAGTGCTACGAGTGAAGGAGATTTTAAATCTCTTTCAATTTGTGATATATGACCTATTGTGTATCCGGTAGCTTCAGCTACCTCTTTGAGCGTGAGCCCTCTTCTCTTTCGCATTTCGCGAATTCGGCTTCCATACATGGTTCCGCTCCTCCTTTCGCAATTCAAGTATAAAAACTAGCGGTTTTTGATTGCTTTTTCAGAGAAAAATTGATTGAATAACGTCCGTTTTCATCACAATCTAATTGATGATCAATGATAACACGTCCATTTTCTTTGATCGAAGAGTAGAATGGATGATAGGCAGGTGTTTAGTTAGATGTTCCTGCAAGACCGGTAATTGCAGAGATACCACATTCTAATTCATGCATATCATCGCATATGATTTCTACTTCTGTACCGCTTAAGCGTTTCATGCGAGGAATTTGTGCAACAGTGTCTGCCATTGCTGTTGATTTAAATTCAAATCCCAGCTTGATCGGAGTCACAACTTCGTATAAAGGAATTTTGCTTAAATCGGAATCAAGAACTTCTTTTACTGCAGAAATCGTATTTTCCCTGAGAACTTTTTGTGGTGGGAATTTTGCAGCATAGCGTGACAAAGCTTCTTTTGTTGTTACGAATTTTACCCATGGCATCATTTCTTTCTCTATAAGCTGTTTGCGAAGGCCGGAATCACCGATGATAAGACCGACCGGAACCTTATAAGAAGCAGCAAGTGCTGCGTTCGTTGTACTTTCGTTCATATAGGCTCCGTTGATCTTAAGGCTGGAAACAACTCTTCCGTAGAAGCTGTGATCCATATTGGCGAAATCTTCTCCCGGACCGGCATGATATCCGGCAAGGAATACAACATCGTAGGTTTCATCCAGGCAAGACATCATGTACTGTCTTCTTGGAGAACCGCTTACTAAGCTGATACGTTCATCCATCTGGCAAAGTTCATCATAAGAAAGGTTCGTTCCGCTTCCGTGAGAATCAGAAATGGTGATTTCCCCGATTTCATCATTTCTGGAGGAAGCATGAATTCCTTCGATGATCCAGCGTACCTGATTGTGTAAAGCGCGGCGGAAGGAAGGAACCTCATCACGTTCCTGAGATGGAGAAGTGATACCTGCCATTCCTTCCATGTCTACAGAAATGTAGATTTTTAGTGCTTTTTTCATAAGAAAATCCTCCTTTATGTAACTTATTTGTTTTCTTATAGAAAAACAAAACATACAGTTGTTAAAATATTATAAAGTAATAAAGCGAATGTGTCAATATTTTGACATAATATACAAAATAAATTATACTGACAGTAATAATTATACTGTGAGTAAAAACACAGAGAAAATCTTTTTCGTAAAACGAAACTCAAAAAAGGATGTAAAGGAGGACGGAAAAACGTATACATTCCATTTGAGAAAAGATGCAAAATGGTCAGACGGAAGTCCGGTGACAGCAAAAGATTTCGAATATTCCCAGAGAAGGACCGGTTGGATGTAAATTTGCATCCAGATGCCCATATGCTACCAAACGCTGTCATGAAGAAAGACCAATCTTCAGAAACGTTGGAAATGAACATTATGTAGCCTGTCATCAGGTAGAATAATGCATTTAACTTTGCTACAATGGAAGTAGCATTGAAGCAGTCAATAATCTGAATATCTGATTAGAGGAGAAAAAGAAAATGCATGAATTAACACAATTAATTAAAGATGATATGCGTCCGGCTCTTGGGGTAACCGAGCCGGGAGCGATCGCATATGCGGTTTCAAAAGCAAAATCCTACGTTCCGGGAGAACTGGAACAGGTTACGCTTTTGCTGAACAGCGGTATGTATAAAAATGCATATACATGTGGTATCCCGAACAGCCATTTTTACGGGAACGAATACGCAGCAGCTCTTGGAGTCGTAGCAGGGAAACCGGAGAAAGAGCTGGAGAGTCTTGCTGATGTAACAGAAGCTGACAATATGGCAGCAGAGCAGTTGGTAAAAGACGGAAAAATTACTGTAAAAATGAGTAAGATCACAAGCCGTATTTTTATAGAAGCCTGTGTAAAGACAACAGGCGGAGAGGCTATGGTTCAGATTCGCGATGCACATACAAATATTGTTCGTATTGAGGCAAATGGAGAGGTGCTTCTTGAGAAGGAAGAAGCTTCTGTGGAAGGTGGACACGAAGAAAAACCATTGATCCACAATTATACATTAAAACAGATTTACGAATACGCAAAAGAAGTTCCGGCAGAGGAAATTGAATTTATCAAGGCTGCCTATGAGATGAACTATGCTCTTTTTGAAGAAGGAATCCAGAACCCGAGAACAACCTATGCACGGTATCTGCTTGAGAAAAATGGCGGAAAGATTATTTCGGATGATGAGTTAAAGACTGCATCTTTACTTTGCAATGCAGCAATTGAGGCCCGTGTGATCGGACTTGACAAACCGGCCATGAGCATTACCGGTTCAGGAGCACATGGAATTATTGCAACCATGCCTCTTTACGGTGTTTGCAAGATCCGTGGATTAAGCGATGCAACCTTATATCGTGCCACCGCATTAAGCTATCTTATTTGCATGTATATCAAAGAGTATTCCGGTAAGCTTTCTGCTTTCTGTGGCTGCGGCATTGCTGCCGGTACAGGAATGGCCTGTGCGTTGGTTTTCCTTCATGGAGGTGATGAGCATGCCATGGCGAGAACGATCAACAACATGTCAAGCAGTATTACCGGTATGATCTGTCATGGCGGAAATAAGGGCTGTACGATGAAAGGAGTCGTGGCGGTAAATGCCGCATTTCAGTCGGCGGATTTTGCAATGCATGAAATCTTTATTGATGATATTCATGGAATCAATGGGTTTACACCGGAAGATACCATGCGTCATATGGGAGAGATCGCATCACCGGGAATGATCGGAACGGAGAAGACGATCGTAGATATTTTACAGGAAAAAGGGGAATAGAAACTATATATAGGGTGATATTTGAATAATGTAGAAGCCTTTAAATTGATTGAAAAAGATCAGTTTGAAGGCTTTTGTTTTCTTTGAAGAACATCATGAAGAACTATCCTACTGTGCAAAACATTGTTTAGATAATTAAAAAATTAGTAAAAATTGATTAACGAGTTGAAAATTTCTATAGAATTTGCATGAAAAAGAATTGTAGTATATTATAAATGCATCGGCTTTCTGACCTTTTGACCCTGGTATCATCATAAAAATGCATAGTAAGAAGAAAGGAACACACCATGGATTTCAAATACTGCAAATTAGAAATTTTCATCCCGGAAACACATCTTCCGGCTCTCCAGAAAACCCTCCAGGAAGTAGATGCCGGACATATCGGGAACTATGATTCCTGTATGTCATCAAGTGAAGTGACCGGATACTGGCGTCCGCTTGAAGGCTGCAATCCTTATATTGGAAATGAAGGAGAGATCAGTAAAGAACCGGAAGTAAAGGTTGAAGTCACTGTATTTACAGAAGCAGTTGACAGGACAATTGAAGCAATCAAGAAAGTTCATCCGTACGAAGAACCGGTGATCAATGCGATCCCGATCCTGAGAACTTCATTTTGATGTAAAAAAAGAAGCTTAATAGTCAGAACAGAAATGGTAAAAAGTGAGCGTTCAGATTAAAGAAAATTGATTCTAAAATTTGTTAATAAAGTAACGGAAAAGTTGCATAAAGAAAAACATCTTTTTTCAAATAACAAGCCTGATTATTGGCAAAAAAATTGTAGAAACTGTACAAAAAGTATATTTTTGAAAAAATTATTTGCATATAATTGTGCAATGTGATATAGTGAAGTCAAGTTGAAAAAGCAATTGAAGAGAGATGCCGTGACAGGAGAGCGAATGTTATATCAGCCATGAGGCTGTTACAAGAGGCGCTCTTTTTTTGTGTATACGATGAGCCAAGTGCAGATTTGTGCTTGCACAAGGATCTACATTTGGCGAATGTACATCATCGAGCTGCTAAGTGAGATGCTGTACGGAGTATACAGATCGAGCAGGAGTCAGCCTGCTCGATTATACGATGAGCCAAGTGCCGATTTGTGCTTGCACAAGGATCTACATTTGGCGAATGTACATCATCGAGCTGCTAAGTGAGATGCTGTACGGAGTATACAGATCGAGCAGAAGTCAGCCTGCTCGATTATACGATGAGTCAAGTGCAGAGGCTGTACAAAGTATACAGAGTGGGCAGGAGCATCCTACTCGATCATAGTATGAGGGGTGAAAAAATGAACAGTTTTTTTCATGAAGCAGTAGAAGAAAATCCGATCATTGCAGCAGTAAAGAACATGGATGATTTAAAAATCTGCTGTTCTTTGGAAGATATCCGGGTTGTGTTTATTTTATTTGGAGATGTCTGTTCGATCCGTGAGATCGTCCAACAGATAAAAGATTCCGGGAAGGTTGCGATGGTTCATGTAGACCTGATAAGCGGTCTTAGCAGTAAGGAAATTGTCGTAGATTTTATTCGGAAAAATACAGAAGCAGATGGAATAATTTCCACAAAAGCCGCATTGATTAAAAGGGGGAAGGAACTTAAGATGTTCACAGTCCTAAGGTATTTTCTTCTGGATTCAATGGCATATGAGAATATCAGGCAGCAACAACACGCCGTGAAGCCCGATTATATCGAAGTACTTCCGGGTGTGATGCCGAAGGTGATCGGAAAAGTCTGTAAAATGTCAAAGACACCGATCATTGCAGGTGGTCTGATCTCGGACAAAGAATCTGTGATGGCGGCACTTTCAGCTGGAGCGATCGCAGTTTCATCTACGAATCATGAAGTCTGGAAAATGTAAAACAAAAGTAACAGAAGATATTTAAACAAAGTACAGGTATTTGAGGATGAGTAAGTAGCGAAGCGGCATAGAATATCCGCTTTACTATAAAACATGCAAAGCAGCGATTTTTATTAAAGGAGGAAAAAGAGTATGGCTAAGTATGTAATGGCACTGGACGCAGGAACAACAAGTAACAGATGTATCCTGTTCAATGAAAAAGGAGAAATGTGCAGCGTTGCACAGAGGGAATTCACACAGTATTTCCCGAAACCGGGCTGGGTTGAACATGATGCAGATGAGATCTGGGCAAGTATGCTTGGTGTAGCCGTTGAAGCAATGAACATGATTGGGGCAGAAGCAGAGGACATTGCAGCAATCGGTATTACAAACCAGAGAGAGACAACCATCGTCTGGGACAAAGAGACAGGAGAGCCGATCCATCATGCAATCGTATGGCAGTGCCGCAGAACTTCTGAGTATTGTGACAGTCTGAAGGAAAAAGGACTTACCGATAAATTCAGAGAAAAAACAGGACTTGTTATCGACGCGTATTTTTCAGGAACAAAGGTAAAATGGCTTCTTGATAATGTGCCGGGAGCAAGAGAGAGAGCAGAAAAGGGAGAATTATTATTCGGTACAGTTGAGACATGGCTGATCTGGAAACTGACAAAAGGTGCAGTTCATGTAACTGATTATTCAAATGCTTCCCGTACGATGCTGTTCAATATCAATACGCTTGAATGGGATGATGAGATTCTTGCAGAGCTGAACATTCCGAAATGCATGCTTCCAGAACCAAAACCGTCAAGCTGTGTATATGGAGAAGCAGATCCTTCTTACCTCGGTGGACCGATTCCGATCGCAGGAGCAGCAGGAGACCAGCAGTCCGCACTGTTTGGACAGACATGCTTCAATGCAGGCGAAGCAAAGAATACATATGGAACCGGATGTTTCATGCTGATGAATACCGGTGAGAAACCGATCTTCTCAAAGAACGGACTGGTAACAACCATCGCATGGGGACTGGATGGAAAAGTAAATTATGCACTGGAAGGTTCAATTTTCGTGGCAGGAGCTGCAATTCAGTGGCTGAGAGATGAACTTCGTATTATTGATTCCGCACCGGATTCAGAATACATGGCTAAGAAAGTAAAAGATACAAACGGATGCTATGTAGTACCTGCATTTACCGGACTTGGAGCACCGCACTGGGATCAGTATGCAAGAGGAACGATCGTAGGAATTACACGTGGCGTTAATAAATATCACATTATCCGCGCAACTCTGGAATCCCTTGCTTATCAGGTAAATGATGTTCTGGAAGCAATGAAAGCTGACTCTGGAATTGAACTTGCAGCACTTAAGGTTGACGGTGGAGCAAGTGCAAATGATTTCCTGATGCAGACACAGTCTGACATCATCAATGCACCGGTTAACCGTCCGCAGTGTGTAGAGACAACCGCAATGGGAGCTGCTTATCTTGCAGGTCTTGCAGTTGGATACTGGGCAAGTAAAGAGGATGTTATTAAGAACTGGGCAATTGATAAGACATTCGAGCCAAAGATTGCAGATGAAGAAAGAGAAAAACGGATCAAAGGCTGGAATAAGGCTGTCAAATATGCTTACGGATGGGCAAAAGAAGATTAGATTTTGACAGTAAAAAGGAAATGAAAACGGAACATTGAATAGGGAAAAGGGGGACTTATTATGTTACCTTATATAGCAGAGTTTCTTGGAACAATGATACTTATTATTCTTGGAGATGGAGTAGTAGCAAATGTGAACCTTAACAAATCCGGTATGAAAGGTGCCGGTGCGGTTCAGATTACATTTGCCTGGGGTCTTGCAGTTCTGCTTCCGGCATTTATTTTCGGAGAGGCTTCAGGAGCTTCCTTTAATCCGGCACTTACAATCGCGCTTGCAGTGGACGGAAGTTTTGCATGGTCGATGGTTCCTGGATATATCATCGCCCAGATCGCAGGAGCATTCGTAGGCGGCTGTATCGTTTATTTACTTTTCAAAGGACAGTTTGACGCCACAGAAGATCCGGGAACAAAGCTTGGTGTATTCTGTACAGGACCTTCGATTGCAAACACAGGACTGAATATTTTCAGTGAGGCAGTTGGAACATTTATCCTTGTATTTGCGATCAAGGGAATTGGAAACGTGACAGGACTTTCCACAGGCGTTGACAAATTATTTGTATTCGGAATTATCGTATCAGTAGGTATGTCACTTGGCGGACTGACCGGTTATGCGATCAACCCGGCAAGAGATCTTGGACCAAGACTTGCACACGCAGTACTTCCAATTAAAGGAAAAGGTGATTCAAACTTCGGATACGGTCTGGTTGTACCGATCATCGGACCAATCATCGGAGCAATCGCAGCAGTATTACTGTATGGGGCAATTCCGTGGTAAAAGTTCAGAATTGAAAATGGTAATGGCATGAGATGAGAGAGCCTGACAGGATAACCGCATAAAGGAAATGCGTTTACTTGGCAGGCTCTTTTTCATAATCAGGAAGTTCAGGAAGAAAAAACAGTTATTAAGGAGTGATCTGGGAATGTATGATGTAATAATTATCGGAGCTGGAGTATCCGGTACGGCAACAGCAAGAGAGCTGTCACGTTATAAAGTGAAGGCATGTGTAATCGAGAAAGAAGAGGATGTATGCTGTGGTACTTCCAAGGCAAACAGTGCAATTGTCCATGCCGGTTATGATGCGGCAGAAGGATCGCTGATGGCAAAACTGAATGTCAGGGGAAATCAGATGATGGAACAGCTTTCAAAGGATCTGGATTTCCCATTTAAGAAAAATGGCTCTCTGGTTGTATGTCTGCATGAGGAGGATATGCCGAATCTTCAGGCACTGTATGACCGAGGTGTTGCAAATGGTGTTAAGGAGTTAAGAATTCTTAACTGTAAGGAATTGAAAGAAATGGAACCGAATATTTCCGATCAGGCGTATGCCGCACTTTATGCACCGACAGCCGGAATTGTATGTCCGTTTAATCTGAACATTGCAATGGCTGAGAATGCAAATGTAAATGGTGTGGAGTTCAAATTTGATACGGAAGTTACGGATCTTAAACCAATAGATGAGGGATGGGAAATCCATACAAATAACGGAGTTTTCCAGACAAGGTACGTGGTAAATGCAGCCGGAGTCTATGCAGACAAGTTTCATAATATGGTAAGTGAGAAGAAGATCCATATTACCCCTAGAAGAGGAGATTACTGCCTGCTTGATAAGAGTGCGGGAAGTCATGTGAGTAAGACGATTTTTGCACTTCCGGGAAAATATGGAAAAGGTATTCTGGTTGCACCGACGGTTCACGGTAATCTGATCCTTGGACCAACGGCGATCGATATCGAAGATAAAGAAGGAACCAATACAACAAGAGAAGGTCTGGATCAGGTGATCGAAAGAGCAGAAATGAATGTGAAAAATATTCCGATCCGTCAGGTGATTACTTCATTTGCCGGACTTCGTGCACATGAGGACGGACATGAGTTCCTGATTGGGGAAGTGGAGGATGCAAAAGGATTTATCGACTGTGCAGGCATTGAATCACCGGGACTTACCAGTGCACCGGCAATCGGAGAAATGGTGGCACAGATCCTGAAAGAGAAAATGAATCTGGAAGAAAAAGAAGATTTTATCGCAACAAGAAAAGGCGTTCTGGATCCGAATACACTCAGCAAGGAAGAAAGAATGGAACTGATCAAAGAGAAACCGGAATACGGAAATATTATCTGCCGCTGTGAAATGGTTACAGAGGGTGAGATCATGGATGCGATCAACAGACCGCTCGGCGCCAAATCTCTGGACGGGGTAAAACGCAGAACAAGAGCCGGAATGGGACGATGTCAGGCTGGATTCTGTTCACCGAGAACGATGGAGATCCTGGCGAGAGAACGCCATGTGAGTATGTTCGAGATCACAAAATCTGGTGGAGATTCTAAAATTGTCACAGGTACTAATAAGGATTCGTTATAAGAGGGAGGCATTGCATCATGAGAGCTTATGATATTGTTATCATTGGAGGAGGACCGGCAGGACTCGCGGCTGCAATTTCGGCGAAGAAAAGCGGAGTGGACAGTGTTCTGATCCTGGAAAGAGACAAAGAACTTGGCGGAATCCTGAATCAGTGTATCCACAACGGATTCGGACTCCATACATTTAAGGAAGAACTGACCGGACCGGAATATGCAGGACGTTTTATTGATCAGGCGAAAGAACTGAATATTGAATACAAGCTGAATACAATGGTTATGGATATCAGTCCACAGAAGATTGTCACCGCAATGAACCGGGAGGAAGGTCTTTTCGAGATTCAGGCGAAGGCAGTTGTCCTGGCAATGGGATGCCGTGAACGTTCCAGAGGCGCACTTAATATTCCGGGTTATCGTCCGGCGGGTATTTTCTCGGCAGGTACGGCACAGAGACTGGTCAATATCGAAGGCTATATGCCGGGGCGGGAGGTCGTGATCCTTGGTTCCGGCGACATCGGACTGATCATGGCGAGACGAATGACATTTGAAGGCGCAAAGGTTAAGGTTGTTGCAGAGCTGATGCCGTATTCCGGAGGGCTGAAGAGAAATATTGTACAGTGTCTGGATGATTATGACATTCCGCTGAAGCTGAGCCATACGGTTGTCGATATCAAAGGAAAAGAGCGTCTGGAAGGCATTACACTGGCACAGGTGGACAGTCACGGAAAACCGATTCCGGGAACTGAAGAAGAATACAGCTGTGATACGCTTCTTCTTTCCGTAGGTTTGATTCCGGAAAATGAAATTTCAAGAGGCATGGGCGTGGATATGAACCCTGTCACATCAGGACCAAAGGTAAATGAGAGCCTGGAAACAAACATCGAAGGTGTATTTGCCTGCGGAAATGTCCTGCATGTGCATGATCTGGTTGACTTTGTATCGGAAGAAGCCGGAACTGCAGGAAGAAATGCTGCGGAATACGTCAAACTGGGAGAAGAGCGCAGACAGGACGGAAAAGAGATTCGGATGAATCCGATTGAAGGTGTCCGCTATACTGTGCCCGGAACAATTAACGTAGACCGGATGGATGAAAATCTGACTGTGCGTTTCCGTGTGGGCGGTGTCTACAAGAACTGTTATATCAGTGCATATTTTGATGATGAGAGAGTGATCCACAGAAAACGTCCGGTTGTTGCACCAGGTGAGATGGAAGAGATTAAGCTGACAAAAGAGCAGCTTCTGAAGTACCCGGATCTGCAGACCATCACAGTAAAGATTGAGGAGGCGTAGACGATGGAAGAGAGAAAATTGACATGTATCGGCTGTCCGATGGGCTGCCCTCTGACAGTTGTAATGAATGGGAAAGAAGTAGTGGGTGTAACCGGAAATACCTGCAAGCGCGGTGATGTATACGCAAGAAAAGAAGTGACGAATCCGACGAGAATCGTAACTTCGACCGTGCGTGTGTCCGGCGGAAGCATCGATATGGTATCGGTGAAGACGAAAGAAGATATCCCGAAGGGCAAGATCTTTGAATGTGTGAAGGCGCTCAAAGGAATTGAAGTTCCGGCTCCGGTTCATATTGGGGATGTGATCCTTGAAAATGTGGCGGACACGGGCGTGGATATTGTTGCGACGAAGAATGTTGAATAAAAGGAAAAGAAGGAGAAGTCCTGTATGGTGACGGAAAGGGTTGCCATATGGGACTTTTTTATATTGTATTCTGGAGAAACATTTTGTGATTTCGTGAAAATCTAAGTATAAACATTTCTGTTTTTCGTTAAGAAACGGGTATAAACATTTTCTATTTTCGTTAAAAACTAGCGTAAAACATTTCTGTTTTTCGTTAAAAAGCAAGGAAAAACATTTCGTGTTTTCGTGAAAAAATGTATAATAGGAGAATCGAAACATTGCGCAGGAGGACTTTCATGGAACCATTCTATTATACCAAAATGACGAAACAGCAGCAGGCAGCATACCATGTAATCATGCAGGGAGCGAATGCACTTGCGGATGAATTTCAGATACCGCGCATAGAAAGTGCGGAGCTTTATGATGTCTTTTTCAGGCTTCGGCTGGATCATCCGGAGATTTTCTGGATGACAGGATATAAGTATAAATACTATCAGGACTCTCCGAATCTGATCTTTGTACCGGAGTATCTGTTTGACAAAAATAAAATCCGGGAGCATCAGAGGGCAATGTCCTCCAGAGTAGAAAAACTTGCGCGGGCGGCAAAAGATTTGTCTGAATGGGAAAAGGAGAAATATATTCATGATTTTATCTGTGATAATGTGACTTATGATAAGCTGAAAAAGGCGTATTCCCATGAGATCATCGGTCCACTTGGACATGGAGTTGGCGTATGTGAAGGGATTGCAAAATCTGTGAAAGTACTCTGTGATGCGCTTGGAATCTGGTGCATGATCGCAGTCTGTGGTAACAATCCGGAAAAAGGGATCAAGTACCGTCATACTTGGAATATCGTAAAAATTGGTGGTACATATTATCATCTGGATGCAACTTTTGACAATACGCTTGGTAAACACAGTGCGGCAGGACAGGAGATCCGCTATGATTATTTCAATCTGGACGACAAGAAGATTTTCCGGGATCATGAACCGCTGATCGCACCGGCACCGGTCTGTACGAATGGGGATCATTTTTATTATCGGGAGAAGAAACTTTCCTTTACAAAAGAAGAAGATGTCTATAAACGGTCGCTGCAGGCGGCTAAGAAGGGCAGGATATTGACCTTTCAGTGGAGAGGCGGCTATCTGACAAGAGAAGTTTTGGAGAAACTTTTGGATCTGCTCCGGAAAGCCGGAGAAGAGAAGCAGAAGGCTGCCAGGATCAGCCTCAACTGGTCGCAGGCAGTGATCCGTGTCAGTTATGTGGAGGACAGAGGACTTGCCTGTGTGGATATGGAAGAGGCAAATGAAGGAGAAAAGGAATAGATGAGTGAACTGGAAATACAGGAAAATATGTCAGCAGAGGAAGCGTTCATGGATACAGAAAGTGCATATGAAGAAATTCCGGAAGCCTTCCAGAAGCTTGCTCAGTTACTCGGTCAGGATCAGTTTGAACTTCTGTTTCCAGACAAAGATGTGGAAAACCAGGATGAAATGCGTCTGGTGTATCTGATGAATGATGCAGTGGAAAGCTTTCTGGTATTCTCTGGTGCAAGAATGACCGGACATTATCAGAAAGATTATGAAGGAGAGCTGGACGCAACTTTAAGCCAGGAGGATGGAGAATATGTACTTGTCGTATATCAGGGCGAAACGGTTGTGACCATTTTCTTCCAGGATCTTTTGCTGGAGATGAATCTCTATAATTACGGAGATGTGGGACATTTCTGGGTGAAAGGGTATGAGTATCTGCGGATTCTGGAATACCGTCTGGCGATTCTGAGTGATAAATGTGAATATCTTGGAGAAAAGGCAACAAGTGATACAGAACGGAAACTTGCAAAACTGGTACATTTTCCTCCGCTGAACTATACTTGTTATCCGGCAGTTCCGGCAAAATATATTGTCCCGATGGAAGATCCGTGGAATCCGACCGAAGAGGCAATGGTTGTGATGGAAGAGCTCGTTAAAGAAGCAGGGGATAAAAGTCTGTTGTGGTGGCTGCAAAGATACCGGAGATATCATGGAAAAAGAATGAGCAGATGGATTGCCCGATTATTACAGCGGGAGAAACATGCGGCGGTTGTAGACTTGCTAAATAAAAAACTTGCCAAAGAAGCGGAAAATTATCCACGGAGGGATTTTGGGGAGAAATTTAATCAGAAATATCAGAACATTTTGAAAAAAGCCGAAAAAAGAAAAGCAGAGCTGGAGTCAAACGGACAGAAAGTTACACTTGTACGTGAGGAGCCATTTGCTGCGGCAAGAGATTCGGTAGATTTCAAAGTGTACCTGATGATTTGGAAAGAAAAACAGGGGAACCGTGTTGCTGAAATAGAAGAATTTTAGCAATGGATGATATGAGAACTTAGAAAATAGAAACAGGTCAACGGAGTGAGACTCAATTGATATTCAAAGAGAGGAACAAATACAAATGATCAACCGAGAAGATATGCTGGAATTGACGCGGCGGATGACGCCTGCAAGAACATCATTCACAAGAATAGCAGGCTGTTATGTAGATGCAGACGGAGATTTTGACGGAAGCTTTAACATCAACTTCCTCAAACTCTCTGCGTCAGAAAAAACAAAAAATCTCGCAATCGCCAAAACGATTCCATTTGCAGAGACAAACACAAAACTGAAAAAATACGAGATCCAGCCGGAAAATCAGAAAGCCGGAAGTATGTGGCAGCTTTTGATGGCGCTCAGAGACTGTGAACTCAAAAACGATGCCCTGATGGATACTCTTTATGATATCATCATGGAAAACATCCGGATCACCACCCCTTACGCGATCTATGTTTTCCATGATAACTACGATATCCCAGCCAAAGCCACCGATAAAGAACGCCTCGGAGAATCCGAAGAGATGTTTCCTTACCTCATCTGCGCCATCTGTCCTCTTGTCGGCGAATACGAACCCGGATCCCCAACATCCGGCTTCCTCTTCCCCGCCTTTACAGACCGCAGCGGTGACCTGAACCACATAAATATCTATGGCATAACTGAAAAGAAACGTGAAGAACTTGGTAGACTTATATCTTTATAATAATGTGTTGTTGGAAATATTTTAAAGATACAAATTTTTAAAAACTAAAACAAATCATTATACTCAAATTTATGAATATGGTTAAAACCCTAGACAAACAAATCACCATTAGCCATGCGCAGCGAGCTGATGTTCCATAAGGGAAAATTTTCAAGTTGCAGGAGTACCAGAAAAAACGGATAAATAAATGAATCGGGTCAGATTCCCTTGAGCACTATGGAGATGAGACTCAGTATATTGTGGAAGCCATTGCTGACACAATATACGCTTTCAGAGGCTCATCGGAATGCCCAGTGCGTGGGAAGCATACCCGATTCATTTATTTATCCGTTTTTTCGTCCCCCTCCAACACCTTAAAACCTACCTTATTCATCCATCAGCAAGCTCCGGAACTCCGTAAAGAAACGTCCCTGCTCTTCTTTGGTCATCTTAACCAGCATCTCCAGGCTTTCCATACTGATCCGCCCGGCTGAGAACAGCAGTTCCGTATAATCCCATTTCGTATATCCATACTCTTTTTCCCAGTCGCAGATTTTCTTCATTCCATAATAATAGCAGGTGAAATATCCCGGCGCATTCTGGTGTGCCTGTACCTGGGCGCGGGCAGTTACGCGGTCAAAGCCAAGCTCTTCTTCGTAGATTTTTACAGCATCCTCCAGTGTCACTCCAAAATAATACAGCTGCAGATCAACCAGGATACGGACCGAGGCATGATGACGGCGGAATGCAACGAACAGAGGGAAGAACGGGTCTTCTGCAAAGATAAAGGTAAATGCGCGTTCAGTCCGAATACAGGTTCCCTCTTCCAGAGGTACACTTTTTGCTCCTATTTTTACAGTTTCCGGTGTCGGATCGATCGTTGCACGGATAAACTGGACATGGTGTCCCGGATAAGTTTCGTGCATGGTATTCATCTTGATCCAGCCATCGGTAATGTTCTGATAATTATACTGATTCAGGAACATCTGGCCGCGGAGCGGTTTGACACGGAAATCACCACCCTCATAACCGCCCCAAGGGTAAGAATCCTTATAGCAAGGCGGAAGAGGAACGCACAGACAGGTTTCATCTTCCGGAAGACGTACATATTCATGAGCGACAGCACGGGTACGTTTCAGATAATTTCTGGCACGTGTATACATTTCCTCGGCACTGTCACAAGGACCGGCATAGCGGAAAAGCACATCGCTGACTTCTTTCATTGTCTTCGGAGTTCCTTCCGGAAGCTCTAATTTGGAGGCGATTTCGAATACTTCAGCACGGGTCTTTTCAATTTCTTCTTTATGCCATGCAAGCAGTTCGTCGAGAGATACACCAAGACGGTTTTTCAGAAGGCTGCGGTAAGCTTCCGGATCCATCTTGATGGTCTTTGAGAGATCATCCTTTAACAATTCTTCAGAGTCAGACTGGCAGTCAGAAACGAGTAAATCTGCCATTTCCTGAAGCTGATCGATAAAAATCCGGAAGGACTGTGATAAAGATGCAATCTGTTCTTCTGTGAAATCCGGGAAATATTCATTTAACAATTTCTGGTCGCGCTGCATATCCAGCCTTGCGCGGGCAAAGGCAGAAGAAAGGGAAGCTTCATTTTCTCCGTATTGTGTGTGGATCAGATTAAGGATCAAATCCTGATTTTCATGGAATGCCTGTAATTTTCTGGTCAGGACATCGAGACGTATTTCATTAGAACGCCTGTCACAGCGAGCGATTTCCTGAAGATAATAGACAAAATCCAGGAGAGGTGCTTCCGGATTGTGTTCTTTTTCTTCGATAGTAAATTTAAGAGAATCCAGGAAGTCATTCAGATGATGCTTCACCAGACGATAGACATTGTCCGGTGCATCCAGGTTTTCAACCTGTGTTTTTAAATCGTTCCATTTTTCGCGGACCGACCTGATCTTTTCGGGAGTCGGGAGAAAAAGGATATTTTCAAAAGAACGGTGGCTTTCGAGTTGGTCATGCAAAATGGCAAGTTCTCTGTCAAGTTCGCGGTATGTATTGGTTAAGTCAGTATTTTTCATGAGTAAATGGCACTCTCCTTTTTTAGAAATTTGTTCTGATTGTATCTTACCGCAGAAAATGTCAAATGAAAAGCAGGACAGATAAAAAGATTCGCGTGTCGACTTATGCCCCTTTCTGTGATATGATAATCAAGAGATTATTATGAGCAGAAAGGGGCATTTTTTCGATGGCAGCAACATCTGAAAATAAGCCAAAACAATATATATCTGTCGGGATCCTGGCGCATGTGGATGCCGGAAAGACGACGCTTTCGGAAGGAATCCTTTATCTTACCGGTCAGATCAGAAAGCTTGGAAGAGTTGACCATGGAGATGCGTTTCTGGACATGTATACGCTGGAGAGAAGCCGGGGGATTACCATTTTTTCCAAGCAGGCGAATTTTGTGCTTGGAGACAAGCAGGTGACTCTTCTTGATACACCGGGGCATGTTGACTTTTCAGCAGAAATGGAGCGTACCTTGCAGGTTCTTGATTATGCAATCCTGGTTGTCAGCGGAGCGGACGGTGTGCAGGGACATACACGAACCCTGTGGAATCTTCTTGCAAGGTATCAGGTTCCGACCTTTATTTTCATAAATAAGATGGATCAGGACGGTACGGACAGACAGGACAGATTTACTGAATTAAAGCGGAAGCTCAGCGGAGAGTGTGTGGATTTTACAGAAGCGGGTGAAGAATTCCTGGAAGAGCTGTCTATGTGCGACGAGACGGTAATGGAAAGCTATCTGGAAAATGGAGAGATCACGGCGAGCCAGATTCAGACGCTGATCCGGGAACGAAAGGTATTTCCATGCTATTTCGGTTCGGCACTGAAGCTGGAAGGTGTGCAGGAATTACTGGACGGACTGGAAAAATACATGGACGGACCGGTAAGCGGGACGCATGCTGAAGAGGCATTTGGAGCGAAGGTATATAAGATATCCAGAGATTCACAGGGCAGCCGTCTGACACATGTGAAGATCACAAACGGAGTACTGAAGGTCAAAGAGATCCTGGAATATATGACAGAGGAAGGACCTATGCAGGAGAAAGTTAACCAGATCCGGATTTATTCCGGGGACAAGTACGAGATGGTGCAGGAAGCAGAAAAAGGCTGTATCTGTGCTGTGACAGGACTTACCCGGACTTATCCGGGACAGGGGCTTGGGATGCAGCAAGGTTCTTCGGCACCGGTACTGGAGCCGGTTCTGAATTACCGGGTGGAGCTGCCGGAAGGCTGTGATGTACACCGGATGCTGCAGAATTTCAGACAACTGGAGGAAGAAGATCCGATGCTCCGTGTAGTCTGGAATGAAGAGGCAGGAGAGATCCAGGTCCAGCTGATGGGCGAAGTGCAGACGGAGATTCTGCAAAGCCTTGTAAAAGAACGGTTTGACGTGGATATTTCCTTTGGAAGCGGGAATATTGTTTACAAAGAAACGATTAAAAATACAGTTGAAGGAGTAGGGCATTTTGAGCCGCTGCGTCATTATGCGGAAGTGCATCTGATACTGGAACCGGGAGAGCCGGGAAGTGGAATCTCGATCGATACGATCTGCAGTGAGGATGTGCTGGACAAGAACTGGCAGCGACTGATCCTGACGCATGTGCTGGAAAGAGAGCATCGGGGCGTTCTGACGGGATCGGTGCTTACTGATGTGAAGATCACACTTGCCAGTGGACGTGCACATCTGAAGCATACAGAGGGCGGAGATTTTCGCCAGGCTGTGTACCGTGCGATCCGCCAGGGACTGATGCAGGCAGAGAATGTACTGCTTGAACCGTATTATGCATTTCGTCTGGAAATTCCGTCAGAGATGACAGGCCGTGCACTTACGGATATTCAGCGGATGAATGGAGAATTTGACGGACCGGAGACGGAAGATGATATGGCTGTGGTCACCGGAAGTGCACCGGTGTCTGAAATGCAGGATTATCAGAGAGAAGTAACCACATACAGCAGAGGAAGAGGGAAACTGTTCTGTACGCTGAAGGGATATTTTCCATGCCATAACCAGGACGAGGTTGTAGAGGCGATTGGTTACGATCCGGAGCGGGATGTGGAGAATCCGACGGGCTCTGTATTCTGTGCTCATGGAGCGGGATATAATGTACCGTGGCAGGAAGTGCCGGAACATATGCATATTGAGGCACAGCTTCCGAAGATCCTGGAAGAGCGGAAAAGGCTGGCAGGAGAGACAGAAAAAAGTCTGGATGAGACTGTACCGGTAAATTTACGCAAGGAGAAAAGCGGATCAGCAGAAGCAGCAGCCAGAGGCGGCAGGCATTATGCGCGTAATGCCAGAGAAGACAGGGAACTGGAAGAGATTTTTATCCGGACTTACGGACGGGTAGAGAGAAAAGCCGATCGTCTTCCAAAGACTGTGACTGCAGGGAAAACGCCAAAAGCAAAGAAAGATGAAGAAGGCGTACAGGAATATTTGCTGGTAGATGGTTATAATGTTATTTTCGCATGGGATGATCTGAAAGAACTGGCAAAAGAGAATATTGAAGCAGCAAGAAATAAACTGATGGATGTGCTTTGCAATTATCAGGGGTTCAAGAACTATCCTCTGATCCTGGTATTTGATGCCTACAAGGTTGAAGGCGAAGCAATGGAAATCTTCAAATACCATAACATTCATGTTGTGTATACAAAAGAAGCTGAGACGGCGGATATGTACATTGAAAAGGTAGTACATGAAGTCGGAAGAAAGTATCATGTGACGGTAGTTACATCAGATGGTGTGGAACAGGTGATCACACAGGGGCAGGGAGGTACGATCATATCTTCCCGGGAGTTCCTGGAAGAGGTGAAGATCGTGAACCGGCAGATTCAGGAAGAATGGGAGCTGCACAAAGAGAGTGCGAAAAATTATCTGTTCGATCATATGGACAGAGAGCTTGCCGGTCATATGGAAGAGGTCCGCATGGGCCGGAAAGAATTGGGTGAGAGAGCAAATGATCAATAAAGAGGAATTTCTGAAAACCTGTAATCTGACAGAGGATGACCTTACGGCTGCCCGGATTTCCTGGGAGGAGCTGACAGAGATCTATGAAGATTATATGTCAAAAACGAAATTGTTCCGTCATCTGGGAAAAGAATTTGTAGATGAATATATTTATGATATTGAGCGGGCAGGGATCCATTCCTACCGTTACAGAACCAAGAATCCAATGCACCTTCTGGAAAAGATCATCCGGAAGCGGAAAGAAAATTATGCAAAATTTGAACATATCAACAAATCGAATTACCACAAATACATCACAGATTTGATTGGTATCAGGGTTTTCTTCCTTTACCGGGAGGACTGGATCCATTTTCATAAGTTCATCACTTCGATGTTTGAAAATGATCCGAACAATTATATAGAGGACAGGCTGCGGGATTTTGATGAGGATCCGGAGCACTGCTATATCGCAGAACGTCCAAAAGTATACAAGCGTTCCGGAGATACGAGGATTTATGACAGTACGCAGATTGAAGTGCGAACAGGCGGGTATTACCGTTCACTGCATTATATTATCAAGTATCACGGATACTATCTGGAAATTCAGGGCAGAACGCTTTTTGAAGAAGGATGGAGCGAGATTGACCATGATATTGTGTATCCGTATTACAAGGATGATGAGATGCTGACGGAGTTTTCCGGACTGCTGAACAGGCTTTCGGGAATGGCAGATGAGATGAGTTCGTATTTCAGAAAGATGAAAGAACTTAGAGAAGAAGAACCGGATAAAAAATAAAGGATCTCTTGTAAAAAAATAAAAATAGAAAGCAAAAGAGTGAATTATAAGACTATGAAGCGGGGTAGTGGATATGGAAAAAGACCCGTTTAAGGAATATTTGAGGGAGTCTGAACCAGATAAAGCTCATAAGGGGTATGCTTGGAGTACGGCAATCGGTCTTCAGGCGGTGGACGGACTCAAACCATCTAAATATCTGATTGATACGGCCATTCAGAATATTGAAGGCAAAATTCCCGTATTGCTGAAATTCTTTCTGAAACAGCGTTTTCATTTTCCCCGAACGAGTATATTGCTATCCATCGCAAACTCTTTCAGGGAATTTATAAACACGCCGGAAAGATTCGAGATTACAACATCACAAAGAATGGGTGCTTGATGGAGCAACCGTTATGTATGGTAGTGCATCAGAACTGAGAGCTACACTTGAATACGATTTTTCACAGGAGAAAGATTTTGGGGATGCAAAAGTGGACATTCAAGACGAAAAAGTGGATATTGAAAGTGTACTTTCCGAAAAAAGTAGTGATTTCTCAGTAAAAACGACAGTTCATAATCATAGACTCTTTGAAAAGTTTGGTTTTGATGAGGTATTTGGAAGAAGTGCAGTTATGGAACTTCTTGAACTGAAAAGTTCAGGTGCTTCAAAACTTCTTGCCAATTTGACGCAGGCAGAGATTATTGAGCCGGTATCCGGTCACGGAAAAGGAAAATATAAATTTAAGGGGATGTAAAAAAACTCGATTGAGTTTTTTTACATCTCCCTTTTTAAAACTTTTTGTCAGAATGAAAAATTGAATCATAAATATCTGTTTCCGGTTTAATATTTTCAAAATAAATCCAACATATAGAGAAGTGGGAAGCGAGCGTTGCTTACTTCCCACTTCCCGGTTATAATTGGAATAACAGAAATTAAGTCAGAAAGGATGGATTCAATGGAATATATAACATCTCTACAGGCAGCAGATAAATGGAATCTTTCAAAACGTCAGGTAAATGCGCTGTGCAAAAGCAGACAAATATATGGTGCAGTAAAAAAAAGGACAGCGTTGGATGATACCGGAGGATGCAACTTTTGAAAAATATCTCAATCATTACGATGTGATTTATCTGGATATTACCTTGTAGGAATTAATTACAAAAAAGCAACGAAAGAACATACCTGTAAAATAGAAGAGATTATTCTTTAATCAGGCATTTATGGAGGAAGAAAACCATGCGATTTCTTCATTTATCAGACCTGCACCTCGGCAAGCGTGTGAATGAATTTTCCATGCTGGAGGATCAGGCATATATTTTAAAAGAGATACTGAACATTATCGATGAGCAGAAGGTGGAAGCGATTCTGATCGCGGGCGACATTTACGACAAGGTGATTCCGTCCGCAGAGGCGGTGAGGCTTCTGGATGATTTCCTGACAAGGATCGCCGCGAGGGAGCTTCCGGTGTTTCTGATCAGTGGAAACCATGATTCTGCAGAAAGAATTGCTTTCGGTTCAAGACTGATGAGCAGCAGACAGATCTATCTTTCACCGGTATTTGAGTCGGATGTAGAACCGGTAACGATAAGTGACCGGTACGGTGAGATCAATATTTACATGCTTCCATTTGTGAAGCCGTCTTTGGTAAAAAGAGTGTATCCGGAGGAAGAGATCATCACCTATCAGGATGCTGTAAATGTGGCAGTGCAGCATATGCAGATCGACACAGACAAACGAAATATCCTGCTTGCGCATCAGTTCGTGACCGGTGCGGCAAGATGTGATTCAGAAGAACTGTCTGTAGGTGGTGTGGATGATGTGGACGCATCTGTCTTTGACGGATTTGATTATGTGGCGCTTGGACATCTCCATGGCCCGCAGAAGATCGGGAAAGAGACAGTGCGGTATTCGGGAACGCCGCTCAAATATTCTTTTTCTGAAACCAATCACAAAAAAGCAGCAGTCATCGTTGATGTAGAAGAAAAAGGCAAAATAAATATTCAGCAGATTCCATTTTTGCCGAAACATGATATGCGGGAAGTCAGAGGCACGTATATGGAAGTGACTGCGCTGGATTTTTACAAGGATATGAACACGGACGATTATCTTCACATTACGCTGACTGATGAAGAGGATATCCCGGATGCGATTGGGAAGCTACGATGCATTTATCCAAATATCATGAAGCTGTCTTATGACAATCTGCGGACGAGAGCGGCAGGGACAGTGAGAGGAACGGCAGAAGTAGAGGAGAAATCCCCGATGGAGCTTTTAAGAGAGTTCTATGAGCTTCAGAACAACCAGCCCATGACGGATGAACAGGAAGAGATTGCCAGAGGAATGATGGAAGAAATATGGGAGGATGAGAGATGAGACCGATAAAACTTACGATTTCTGCATTCGGACCGTATGCAAAAGAGACAGAGATCATTCTGGATGAACTTGGTGAGCGGGGGCTTTATCTGATAACCGGCGATACCGGTGCCGGAAAGACCACAATTTTTGATGCAATCGCATTTGCACTTTACGGGGAAGCGAGTGGAAATGAAAGAGAGCCGGGGATGCTTCGGAGTAAATATGCGGATCCGAAGACGCCGACCTTTGTGGAATTGGAGTTCTTCTATCAGGGGCAGAACTACCATATCCGGAGAAATCCGGAGTACATGCGTCCAAAGGACAGGGGCGAGGGCATGACGCTGCAAAGAGCGGATGCGGTACTGGAATTTCCGGATGACAGGCTTCCGGTCACAAAGGCAAAAGAGGTCACGAAAGCAGTGACAGAACTGATCGGGCTCGACCGCGGACAATTTACTCAGATTGCAATGCTGGCGCAGGGAGATTTTATGAAGCTTCTGTTTTCAAAAACTGAGGAGCGGAGCAAAATTTTCCGGGAAATTTTTCATACCAGACCGTATCTTGCATTTCAGGAGAAAATGAAAAATGCAAGTGGCAGATTGCAGGAACAGTACGAGGATGTCAGCAAAAGCATTTTGCAGTACATGAAGGATATCAGCTGTGATGAGGATGACGTGCTTGCTGCGGATGCGAAAAAGATCCGTGAGAGCAAAGCAGTGGTTCATGCGGACAAGGTTCTGGAACTTTTGGAAACTCTGACAAATCAGGATGCAGATTCGGTGAAAGAAAAGAAGAAGAATTTAACGAAGATCGAGAAAGATCTGGAAGAGCTGAACCAGAGAATCGGAAAGGCAGAGGCAGTGATCCGTGCAAAAAAGGAACTGGAAAAAGCGGAGCAGACGATAGCAGAGAAGACACCAACGCTGGAAGAACTGGAAATGGCACTGAAGAAAGAACAGGAAAAAGTGCCGGAAAGAGAGCAGTTAACAGAAGAGATCGGAAAGAGGCAGGAAAAGCTTGCAGAGTATGACGAATTGAAAAAACTTCAGAAGCAGATTAAAGAGCTTGAAAAACAGATTGAGATATTAAAGGGCCGGGAAAGCCAGTATCAGAAAAAGAAAGCGCAGATGCAGGCGCAGCTGGAACAGAAAAGGAATTTACTGGAACAGCTGAAGGATGCGGAAATTAAAGTTCTGAAAGTTACAGCAGAACAAAAAGAGGTTTCAGTAAGAAAAGAAACGGCAGAAGACATTCTTATTCAATATAAAAGATACCAAAGACAGAAGAAAAGTGTGAAAGAGGCGCAGAAAGCATACCTTGTCATGCAGGAGGAATGTACAGAGCGAAAGACACAGCTTGCCTGGATGGAGAGGGCATTTCTGGATGAGCAGGCGGGGATTCTTGCAAAGGTTCTAAAAACGGGAGCGCCGTGCCCGGTGTGCGGATCGGTCCACCATCCATGTCCGGCACAGATGACGGAGGGTGCACCGGAGAAAGAAGAGCTTGAAAAATACCGGAAAGAGACTGCCGATGTGGAGAAAAAGACGAATGATGCAAGCTTTAAGGCAAATGAAAAGCTGGTCCAGTTAAAAGCGCTGGAAGAAGAAATCCAAAAGAGTGTGAAAAGCTTTGACAGCAGCATACAGGAAGAAGAGATTGAAAAATCGCTGGCGTTGATCGGTCAACAGATGGATGCCCTCGAAAAGTCAGAAAAGGAATTACAGAAAAAGCTGGAAGTAGCTAAAGAAGCAGTGGCAGAAAAGCAGAAGCTGGAAGCTGAGATCCCGGAACTGGAGCAGATGCAGAAAAAGCTTCAGGAGGAAGAACAGGAGCGAAAGGATCAGCTCCTTGTGTCTGAGAGAGATAAAGCAAATGCAGAAGAGCAGGCTGTGAAGGTGCGTGGCAAACTGGAATTTCCGGAGAAAGCAGAAGCAGAACAGAAGATCAAAGAGCTGGATAAGCAGAAAAAAGAGATCGATAAGAATCTGAATGCTGCCCAGAAGGCATTCCAGGACTGCAGTCAGTCGGTAGAAGCGGCAAAGACGAAGAAGAAAACGCTGGAGAAGCAGATTGCAGGTAATAAAGAAACCGATATGGAAGAGCTTGTGCAGGCACGACAGGAAGTATCAGGTGCGAAAAAAGAGCTTCAAAAACAGATGGAAGAGATCAGGATCCGTTATGAGAACAATCTGAAAATCAGGAATGCGATTGACAAGCAGAGTGCGAAACTTCTTGAGCTTGAGCGGAACTGGACACAGGTGCGTGAAATTTCCGATACGGTAAATGGAAAGATCAAAGGCGGATCCAAAGAAAAGATCAAGTTTGAGACCTACATCCAGACCAATTATTTTGACCGGATCATTGCCCGTGCAAATACGCGGTTTATGGTGATGAGTGGAGGACAATATGAGCTGAAACGCCAGACTGATACGGATGACCGGAAGAGCCAGAGTGGTCTGGAACTGAATGTGATCGATCACTACAATGGTTCTGAGCGAAGCGTGAAGACACTTTCCGGCGGGGAATCCTTTAAAGCTTCTCTTTCGCTGGCACTTGGACTTTCCGATGAGATCCAGGCATCGGCAGGAGGAATCCAGCTGGATACTATGTTTGTCGATGAAGGATTTGGTTCACTGGATGAAGAGTCACTGGAACAGGCGATGAAAGCACTGAATGGTCTTACGGAAGGCAACCGTCTGGTGGGAATCATTTCCCATGTACAGGAATTAAAAGCAAGGATTGAGAAACAGATTGTGGTGACAAAGGAAAAAGCAGGCGGAAGCAGAGTGGAACTTAAGATTGACTGATCTGTGCCGGAGAAGAATTTCATGCTGAGATGAAGCGGAGCACCAATGGAGGTGGGGAAAATTCACCGAAACTGGAAGGAGAAGATGATTTTTATGAGCTGTTTTTTGCAGGACTGGAGCAGAAGGAAAATAAAAATCTAAATGAATAAAAATACTATGAAGAAATGGTTTTGACTTTCAGATATGCAACAAGTGTGTTAAGATAGGTACAGACTATTCATAAAATGTGCAAGAATATACAATTTGAAAAGAGCGAATATAAAAGGAAAAAGGAGTAAAAATCATGCCAGTTTTTGATTTTAAACACACACCAGATGAAAAAAAGGCCCAGGAATGTACTTATACAACATTCCGCTCGAATGAGACAGAAGCGACAGCGGAGAAACCGATGCTGGTTCTGGATAACAGCAACCGGAAATGGAAGCATCATTCCTGTGGTGTTTTCACCAACCCGATTAAGAAGACATCCTTTGAATTTGACGAGGAAGATGGAACTGTAAGTGCGGACATTCTCCAGATCGATGCGAGATTTGTAAGCCTGATCAAATGGCTGGGTGAGAATCACATCAATGTCCGTCTTTCCGGTGAAAACCGTGCAGACGGCTATGCAGTATACAAGATCCGGGAGATCGCATTCGGTGGGGCAACCAAGCTTTCAGCTGAAGATGGTTTCCTGCAGTTCATGATCGAGCGTCTTTTCGCAAGCAGTGCACCGACAGAAGAAGCTGTGGATGAGGAAATGGAAGAAGACGGCGACAGCATGAAGCTGACAAGCCTGCAGAGTATCACCGATTTTATGAACTGTGCAGGAAGAACCCTTCCGGACAATATCCGTCTGTGGGCAAGAAGAAACCTTGCTGTTGCAAGATCACATGAAGTGTCACCGGAAGAAAGAAGACATGCGCAGAGAGCTCTTTCAATCATGATGAATATTCAGTGGAAGAGCAATTATTTTGAATCCATTGATCCGGATGAGGCAAGAAGAATCCTGGATGAAGAGCTTTACGGAATGGAACGTGTCAAACAGAGAATCATCGAAACAATCATCCAGATCAACAGAACGCACACTCTTCCAGCGTATGGAATCCTTCTGATCGGACCGGCCGGAACCGGTAAATCGCAGATCGCTTATGCAATTGCACGTATCCTGAAGCTTCCGTGGACAACTCTGGATATGAGTTCCATTAACGATCCGGAACAGCTTACAGGAAGTTCCCGTGTATACGCCAATGCGAAACCGGGAATTATTATGGAAGCATTTGCGGCAGCAGGAGAATCCAACCTGGTATTCATCATCAATGAGCTGGACAAAGCAGCATCCGGAAAAGGAAATGGGAATCCGGCGGATGTACTTTTGACACTCCTTGATAACCTTGGATTTACGGATAACTATATTGAGTGTAATGTTCCGACAGTTGGCGTATATCCGATTGCAACTGCCAATGAGAAAGATCAGATCAGTGCACCGATCATGTCCCGTTTTGCAGTTATCGATATCCCGGATTATACACCGGAAGAGAAGAAGATCATCTTCTCCAGATTTGCACTTCCGAAGATCCTGAAGAGAATGAGCCTTCGTCAGGACGAGTGTACGGTGACAGATGAAGGTCTTGATGTGATAATTGAACTTTACTCCAATACATCAGGAATCCGTGATCTGGAGCAGGCAGCCGAACATATTGCGGCAAATGCACTGTACCAGATCGAGGTAAATCATGTAAAAGAAGTTGTGTTTGACGAAGAAGCAGTGAGAGCATTGCTTTCATAAGAAAATTAAAATATGAAAATGTAAATGATGATACCAGGGTCAAAAGATTCTATTTCTGTTAATATTTATAGATGCAGTAAAATTGCAGAAGGAGCCGGAAAAGAAAAATAGGGTACGGGTGACTTTGCACTATGGAGATGAGATCCAGTCAATTGTGGAAGCCATTGCTGACACAATTGACGGTTTCGGGAGCTCATCGGAATGCCCAGTGCAACGGAACCCGTACCCTATTTTTCTTTTCCGGCGGTGCTTATCATTCTACCCCTGTCTATAATAACTCAGGAAATCAGAAATTTTTCCCACAGCTTCTTTCAGAACTTCAATTCGTGGCAGATATACTACCCGGAAATGATCCGGCTGTTTCCAGTTAAATCCACTTCCCTGTACGATCAGGATCTTCTTATCCTGCAGCAGATCCAGTGCAAATTTTTCATCATTTACAATGTTGAACTTCTTTACATCGATCTTCGGGAACATATAAAATGCAGCCTGCGGTTTGACGGCAGTGATTCCCGGAATGTCAGTCAGTGCCTTGTAAATATATTCGCGCTGTTCGTAAATACGTCCGCCCGGAACGAGGTAGTCGTTGACGCTCTGATTGCCCCAGAGAGCGGTCTGAACGACAGACTGTGCCGGAACATTGGAGCAGAGACGCATATTGGAAAGCATCTTGATTCCTTCGATATAATCTTTTGCGATTGCTTTATTTCCGCTGAGAACCATCCAGCCAATACGGAATCCGGCGATCATATGGGATTTGGAAAGACCGCTGAAGGTGACGCAGAACAGATCCGGTGCCAGTGAAGCAATGGAAATATGTTCTTTTCCGTCCATAACAAGGCGGTCATAAATTTCATCTGAGAAAATGATCAGGTGATGTTCCCTTGCGAGATCCACAATCTTCTGCAGCACCTCTTTCGGATAAAGTGCTCCGGTCGGGTTGTTCGGATTGATGATTACAAGAGCTTTGGTACGGTCTGTGATCTTACGGCGCATATCTTCGATGTCAGGATACCAGTCAGACTGTTCATCGCAGATATAGTGAACAGCCTTTCCGCCGGCAAGTGTGGCACAGGCGGTCCACAGAGGATAGTCTGGTGACGGAATCAGGATTTCATCTCCGTTGTCAAGAAGAGCTGACATACACAGATTGATCAGTTCGCTGACACCATTTCCGGTGTAAATGTCACTGATCGTGACATTTGGCAGCTTTTTGATCTGGGAATACTGCATGATTGCTTTACGTGCAGAGAAAAGTCCCTGAGAAGGAGAATATCCTTCGCAGTCAGAAAGCTGCTGACTCATATCATAGATAACTTCATCCGGTGTACGGAAGCCGAACGGAGCCGGATTACCGATATTGAGCTTCAGTACATGGGTACCGCGTTCTTCCATACGGGCAGCTTCTTCAACAACCGGTCCACGGACATCGTATAATACATTATCGAGTTTGGATGATTTTTTGAATATATGCATGGCAGAACTTCCTGCATTATCGTTATCATTTTTGTCGGTTATTGTTTTTTTCATCGGTGTAGTTCCCCTTTTTGAAGAGTTTGAAGTTCCGACAGAACCAGAAGTCTTAGTGGTAGACGGAGCTTTTGGGGCAACGGAGTTGTTTTCCCGAGCAGTAAAGTTTTCCTGACTGTCACCGAGCAGCCAATCGGCATCTACGTGAAGCGTATCTGCCAGAAAATGGAGGATATCATTTCTCGGAACAGTTTTTCCGCTCACGTACTGGCTTACATGGCTTTTACCTAATTTTACATTATTTTCTGCGGCGATATGAACCAGATCAATCTGTTTCAGGTTCTGTGCATACATCGCCTCTTTAAGTCTATCTGAGAAAGTTGTCATTTGAAAATCTCCTTTCAAACTAAAAAGTTCAATTTAAAAATAAAACAGTGAAGTTCAAAACTTAAATTGATTATAGCACTTCGAATGATTTGGTTCAATAACAAATATTATTTTTGGTTCAAAAAGTTTGATTCTAGCAACGGCACCCTGAAAAAGGGCGGTATCCCGCCAAAATTCAGATGCTCTGGTAACTTAGTTGCCGAGTAGTTCACAAATAATGATAAGTATTACGTTTCAGGACGATAAAAGTTCCGGTAACGCATAAAGTTAAAAGTTCAGCAATTGCAACCGAGCACCAGACTCCGTTGATCCCGAGAAGCAGTGGAAGTAGCAGAACCACTGTCATCTGGAAGACCAGTGTTCTGAGAAACGAGATCAGCGCAGAGAGCAGACCGTTGTTCAATGCGGTAAAAAATGCAGAGCCATAAATATTGAACCCGTTGATCAGGAACGCAAAGCTGTACAGACGGAAGCCACTGCGTGTCAATTCAAAAAGCCTCTGGTCATAACCGACAAACAATGTGGCGAGTGGTGTTGCGATGAGCTGCGCGATGATAAATAAGGAAACAGCCCAGGTTCCAATCAGCCGGATACTCTTGTGGAAAAGATTCTTTAGTTCATCCTGATTGTTGGCACCGTAGTGATAGCTGACGATCGGGGCACTTCCAATTGCATAACCAAAGAAGATCGAAACAAAGATAAAATTGACATACATGATCGTTCCGTAAGCTGCAACGCCGTCTTCACCGGCAAATTTCATGAGCTGCATATTATAAAGAGCATTTACAACAGAGCTGGAAAGATTGGTCATAAGCTCGGACGAGCCATTGGTACAGGTTTTTAATAAGATTCTGCCATGAAAATGTGTTTTTCCAAGCTTTAATAAGCTGGAATTTTTCCGTCCAAAGTAGAATAACGGGAAAAGCCCTCCGATAAACTCTCCGCATACAGTCGCAAATCCGGCACCGGGAAGTCCGAGGTGGAGTACAGCTACAAATAAAAAGTCGAGAACCATATTGGTCACACCGGCGATCACGATCACGCGAAGTCCCAGATGTGGCTTTTCGGCAGTTACAAAAAAGCTCTGAAATACATTCTGCAGCATAAAAGCAGGAAGCGAAATGCAAAGAATACGTCCATATAAAATGCAGTTGTCAAGAAGAGTACCGCTTGCACCGAATAAAATGGCAACCGGTTTTACAAGGAACATACTCAGGGTTGCGATAATGATTCCTCCGATAGCAGTGATATAGACGAGCATGGAAAAATACTCATTGGCATTTTCGATCTTTCCTTCGCCAAGCGTCTTTGCAACAATGGCACTACCACCGGTTCCGATCATGAAACCGAGAGCGCTGATGCCCATCAGAAAAGGCATGATCAGATTAACCGCTGCAAAAGCGCTTTTTCCAACAAAGTTGGAGACAAAAAGTCCGTCAATCACACTGTAAATGGATGTGAAGATCATCATTATAATAGAAGGAAACACAAATTGTAGAAGTTTTTTATAAGTAAAGTGTTCGGATAATTGAATTTTCATAGTTTATAGATCCTCCTCAAGGTTAGAAAGCCTAGAACGTAAGGTCTGATTATATTTGGCATTCAGGCGCAGAAGCTGTTCACATTCTTCGGGACTGAAAGAAGCTAAAGTATCATTTTCAATCTGGATGAGAGGAAGCAGCTTTTCCTGAATAAGCTTCTTGCCGGAAGCTGTAAGATGGATATGCATACTTCGTCCTTTTCCGGGTGAGAGGGTAAGATAACCGTCGGTCTGCAGTTTCCGGATGGATGAATTAATCGTCTGCTTTGGCAGGCAGGAGGCCTTGCAGATATCTCGCTGCAGACAGTTATCGCCTATTTCAAAAATTGTATAGAAGATGTCTAACGCACTGTCCGAAAGTTGAAGTTTTCGGGCAATCTCGTGATAGATGTCATTTGCTTCTTTATATATGTGATTGTATTCTTTTAAATATTTGCTGATAAGTACAGTAGAATCCGTGTTCATGGCTCACCTCATTTAAATAATTATGTAGATTTCGAAATCAGATGATAGTAAGTCCGAAATCGTACTCGGTATATTGTAGTCTGAATTCGGACTTATGTCAAGTGGATAATAAAAAGAAATAAGCTGTGCATAATGCATAAAATCTATAAATTTTTAAGGAATGATTAAGGCTGTGTATGTATAATATCAAAAAAGAAAAAAGGTATGTAATCATGTGATTTGTATACATTTACAATACAAGTATAGAGAAAATGAAAGTTGTATTGTTAGTTCATGAAAATTTTACACATAACGCACAAAAATCTAGTTTTCACTGAAAAAAAACGATCACTATAAGGACATAATGCACAAAATGAATAAAAACATTACATTTTTGATGGATAAAATACACGTTTAAAATACAACTTTGAACAAAAACTTTCTTGTATTTTCTTGAAAAGCACAGACTCAAATAATATAATCAAATCATCAAGAAAACGGAGATGGAGGAGAAGATATGAAAAAAGTTTTCAAAAAAGTAACAGCAGCTACAATGGCAGCTACAATGGTAGTCGGACTTGCTGCATGTGGTGGTAGTGGAAGTGGATCTTCTGACAAGAGTGCTTCAAAATCAGACAAGATCAAAATTGGTGTTTCTATTTGGTCTTCAACAGACGTACTTGGATCACAGTGTAAGAAGATCCTTGATGAAGCAGCAAAAGCTCTTGATGTCGAAGTACAGTATGTTGACCAGGGACATGTTTCTGAAAAAGTTACAGCATCTGTAGAACAGCTTGCAGCAGCAGGATGCCAGGGAATCATCATCTGTAACTCATCTGATACAGAAATGACATCTGCTATCAAGACATGTAATGACAACAAAGTTTATCTTGCACAGTTCTTCCGTGTAATCAGTGAAAAGAACAGCGCAGATATTTATCAGGTAGCTAAAGATTCTGATTACTACATCGGAGCTGTACATGAAGATGAACCGGCAAACGGTGAAGAACTTGTAAACATCCTTCTTGAAAAAGGAGATCGTAACATCGGTCTTATTGGCTGGGAGCAGGGAGATGCTACATGGCTTGGAAGATGGGAAGGTTACAAAGCAGGCGTTGAAAAATGGAATAAAGAAAACCCGAACGATAAGGCAACTCTTTCTGAACCACAGTATGCAGGTACAACTTCAGAAGGTGGATCAAAAGCAGCAGAAGCTTTAATGGCAGCAGATCCAGATCTTGATGCACTGATCCCAGCTGGTGGTGGTGGAGATCCACTTCAGGGAGCAATCGCAGCAGTTGAACGTGCAGGCAAGACAAGTGATATTGATATCGTTTCTACAGACTTCCTCCCAGACCTTGGAGAAAGACTTGAAAATGGATCTATGGCTGGTGAATCTGGCGGACATTACTGTGACCCACTGATTTCCTTCATGATGGTTTACAATGCAATCAAAGGAAACTACAAAGACTTCGGTGGCAAATTCGAAGATGTTCCATTCCCATATCTGTATGTATCATCACCAGATGACTACAAAGCATATGAGAAATATTTCGTAGACCAGCTTCCATACACAGATGAAGAACTGGTTGACATGTCTAAACTCAGCATGGAAGACTTAAAGGCAACAGCTGCTAAGTTATCTATTGAAGATGCAGCATCACGTGCAGGTAACTAGGATAGACAAATAGTAACGACTATTAACTCAGAAAGGGTGACGTCGCAAAGGCGATGCCACCTTTTCTAAATCAGAAATGACAATTATGAAGAGGTAGATAATATGGGCACTAGTAAAAAACTTTCAGGGAAAGTGATGGGATATCTGATCTTAATCGGTCTGGTCGTACTTTCCTGGCTGATCTTTAAAATCTTGACACCACATAACTTCGGTTCCTTTTCCAATATGCTCAATTACTTTCAGGCGAGCCTGATTGCTACCGTAGGTGCAGTTGGTTTTTATTTTGTAATGGTAATGGGAATGTTCGATTTCTCAATTGGTGCAAACATCATGCTTTCCGCAATCGTTGGATGTGTATTTGCAACCAGATTCAACATGGGCTATTTGGGACTTATTATTGGATGCGTTCTTACAGGCGCAATCGTTGGAATACTGAACGGTATCTTCTATGTAAAGCTTCGTATTCCATCAATGATCGTAACAACCGGTCTGGCTCTTATTTATGAGTCAATCGCAAACTATATTGCAGGCGGTGTTGAGCAGACGCTTCCGGCAAATATTCGTGCATTTGGTCAGATGCCATGGGATATTATTCTTGCATTAGTGGCTTGTGTAGTAGCTTACATATTCTTAAACTATACTAAAATCGGAACTTATACCTATGCAATCGGAAGTGATGAATTCGTTGCAAAGAATATGGGTATTAACGTAAATAAATATAAAGTACTTGCATTTATCTTAAGTGGTGCGTTCCTTGGGGTTATGGCAATCCTGACAATCAGCTATGGTTCATCTATGGTAGCTGTTACCGGAATGGCATCTATGAGCCGAAACTTCGTTCCGACCATGGGATGTTTCTTCGGCCTTGCATTTAAGAAATACGGAATGCCGCTTCCGGCAATCATCATCGGTGAGTTCGTAATCAACATCATTTTCTTCGGTTTCATTGCTCTCGGAGCACCGACTGCAATTCAGGATGTTATCACAGGACTTGCACTGCTTATTATCATTACTGTGACAACAAAGGCTACTAAGGGCGAAATCGTCAAGTAATGAAGGGAGGAAGACAGCAATGAGTGAAGTAAGATTACAGGTAAAAAATCTTTGTAAAAACTTCGGTATTACAAAAGCAGTTCAGAATGTATCCTTCAATGTGAATAAAGGAGAGGTTCATGCGCTGATCGGAGAAAATGGTTCCGGTAAGTCAACTCTGACAAATATGCTGACAGGTATTTACAGTATCGGAAGCGGAACATTTATTCTGGACGGAAAAGAGATTCATCCAAAGAACCAGGTAGAAGCAAACAACGAAGGAGTATCCATTATTGTGCAGGAACTTGGAACTCTGTCAGGACTTACTGTTGCAGAGAATATTTTCCTTGGACATGAAGATCAGTTCGTACATTTCGGAATTAAAAATACAAATGCAATGAACAAAAAAGCAACAGAGCTTTTGAAAAAATATGGCTTTGACAGAATCAAAGCAGCAGATATGATCGATAACTACAATTTCGAGGATCGTAAATTGGTTGAGATTGTAAAAGCTACTTATTTTGATCCAAAGGTTGTTGTGATCGATGAGACAACAACAGCGCTTTCACAGGAAGGACGTGAAGAGCTTTACAAACATATGGAAAGAATCAAAAAGAGTGGAAATACAGTTATTTTCATTTCTCATGACCTTCCGGAAATTCTTGACAAGTCTGATACAATCACAATTCTTCGAGATGGTGTTTACATCGATACCGTTAAGAGTAAAGATGTAACAGAAGATGATCTGAAGAAGCTGATGGTAGGACGTGAAGTAACAGGTGATTATTATCGTGCAGATTATGGTGAAAAAGTATCTGACGAAGTTGTATTATCAGTAAAGAATGTTACTGTTCCTGGATTGATCGAAGATGTAACATTTGATCTTCATAAAGGTGAAATCCTTGGATTCGGTGGACTTTCAGAATCTGGTATGCATGAAATCGGAAAAGCTATTTTCGGTGCATCTTATGACCGTACAGGTAGCGTAACACTGGCAGATGGAACACAGATTAATGATATTCCGACTGCGATCAAACACAGCATTGCGTACACATCAAAAGACCGTGATAATGAATCTGTTGTTCTGAATCAGAGTATCGGAGACAATATCTGCCTCCCATCACTGGATGAACTGGCAGGAAAGTCACATCTTTTAAGTGATAAGAAGCGTAAAGAATTTGCAGACAAATATGCAAAACAGATGTCTGTAAAGATGGTAGATGTAAACCAGTTTGTATCAAATCTTTCAGGTGGTAACAAACAGAAAGTCGTTCTTGCAAGATGGATCGGAAAAGATTCTGACATTGTTGTACTGGACAGCCCGACACGTGGTATTGATATCAAAGTTAAACAGGATATTTACCAGTTAATGAATCAGATGAGAAAGAATGGAAAATCCATTATCATGATTTCGGAAGAGCTGATGGAGCTGATCGGTATGTGCGACCGTATCGTAATTATGAAAGATGGAAAAATCAGTGGTCAGCTGGATAGAGATAAGAACCTTGATGAAAACGGTCTTATTTCTATGATGGTATAAGGAGGCAGCTATGGGAAGTCAAGTAAGTGCAAAAACAAATGATAAAGAGCAGCAGCTGAAAAAGGCATCTAAAATGGCCTTAATTCGTTCGCTCCTGCCAATCGTAGGATTGGTTGTTATTTTCCTGTTATTCAATGTCCTGACAGATTTCCGTATGATGGGAAATATGTCACTGGTACTTTCACAGGTATATGTAACTATGATTGCAGCTATGGGTGTTTTCTTCATTATGACAATGGGAGGTCTGGATTTCTCTCAGGGATCTATCCTCGGTATTTCATCCATCGTTGTATGTATTCTTTCACAGAAAAGCATTCCACTCGCAATTATCGGTGGCATTGCATCTGGTGCGGCAATTGGAGCTCTGAATGGTTACTTCTATGTATTCCGTAAGATTAAATCCTTCATTGTTACAATTTGTACCATGTTCTTATTCCGTGGATTTATCAAATACTTTACAACAAATGCACCTGTTGCGGGTTCTGCAAAACTGATCAACTATGACAGTACAGGACTTAAGATTGCATGTACGGTAGTTATTTTGATTATTGGATTCATTGCATTCCGTTATACAAAGTTCGGAACTTATCTGAAAGCAATCGGAGCCGGTGAAAAAGCAGCAATGTTCTCTGGTATCCGTACAGATAAGATGAAATTCCTCATCTATGTACTTGCAGGTGCAATTACAGGATTTGCGGCATTTATCAATGTAATCAAAGTCGGATCGGTTACATCTTCAGGTGGTAACCAGCTGGAAACACAGATTCTGATCGCGCTGGTATTAGGTGGTATGCCGATTTCCGGTGGCGCAAAGGTTCGTTTTGAAAATATTGTTGTTGGATCTTTACTGTACATCGTACTGAACAGTGGATTGACAATGATGGGATTCACAACACAGATGATGCAGCTCATTCAGGGTGTTGTATTCCTGATCTTCGTGGCAGTATTCGCAGACAGAGAATCTATCCAGGTAATCAAATAATAATTTACATATTGGGGAACTGACAGTTCTCGTTTACGAGAAGAATTTTCCGGATGTATACAGATCGGAAGTCAGGATTTGCAGTCCAAATAAGATTGCGAATCCTGATTTTTGGTCTATGTGGCAGAAATGGAGAGTTTATGCATAAGACAGAACAGGAAGGACTTAAATACCAAAAATTATATAATTGGGCACACACACTGATCACCAGTGGTGTGATTAAAAATATGGATAAATTTCCGTCAGAGACAAGCCTTCAGAAGAAGTTTGGATATTCCAGGCAGACGGTAAGGACTGCATTGCAGCAACTGGAGGAAGAAGGCCTGATTACCCGTGTGAGGGGAAGCGGAACCTATGTTTCTTATGACAGCAGTGGAGTAAATGGAGAAAGACCACAAATAGGTCTTCTTTTGAGCTATTATTCTGATTATCTGTTTCCGCGGGTATACGACGGGATTGAAGCTTCGCTGACAGAAAAAGGATATGGAATTGAGGTTGCGGTAACGAAGAACCGCCTGAATGATGAGGCGATTTATCTGGAAGGTCTGCTCAAAGGAAATGTCAGTGGTCTGATCATTGAAGGATCGAGATCGGCATTTCCAAATCCAAACATTCGTCTTTATAAAGAAATCAAAAGAAGAAATATTCCGACACTGTTTATCCACAATCATTATGAAAATATGCCATTTGACAGTGTAGAAATGTCGGATTCCAGATCAGCTTACGAGTTGACCAGGATTCTGATCGAGAACGGGCACCGAAGGATTGGCGGAATCTTCAAGTATGATGACAGGCAGGGGATTGAGCGGTACAAAGGATTTGTTCAGTGCCTGTCAGATTACGGCGTGAAATTTGATGATGACTGTATTCGTTGGTATTCGACGAAGGATATGGAGGAGAAACTGAGCAAAAAGGGACTGCTTAGGATGTACAGACGGACGAAGGACTGTACGGCGATGATGGTCTACAATGATGAGGTGGCGGATTATTACATGGAGTTCCTGGAAGAGAGAGGGTTGCATGTGCCGGAGGACATTTCGCTGGTATCTTTTGATGATGCAGAGCTTCAGGATTCGAGTACCAGTATCCAGCTGGTGACAGCGGTGCATCCAAAGTATCAGCTCGGACGTATCACAGCAAAACATCTTCTGCGGATGATGGAGGATCCGGAATGGCAGCAGAAAAATTATTCGTACCGATTTCCTGTAAAGATTAGAGATGGAAATTCAGTGCGGAAAATATAGAAAGAGTGAAAAGCAGGTGACGAAATCCGGAAGGACTGTCATCTGCATTTTCAATATAAAATTTTATCCCATAATCGTGAAAAAAGTAAAAATTATTTCAGACAGTACTTGAGATTTGTCAAAAGAAAGGAAGAGAGATCATGATCTATGAACAGATCATTCGGATTGCGATCGGAGAAAAGGGAGAGCCATTATTAAAGGTGATTGATTCCTGTAACGAGGTGTGTCTGAAGGTAATCAGTACTGTTATGTATTTTACACCGATTGGTGTATTTTGTACCATTGTTCCGGTTGTAGAAGCAAATGGAACGAGTACGATCGTATCACTGGCAACACAGCTGGTCATTCTGTATGTTGCATTTTATGGATTTGCATTTATTGTGTACGGCGGTGCAGTAAAATTTTTTGGAAAGACAAGTCCGTTTAAGTTTTTCCGCGCGATCATGCCGGCAGCACTGAATGCATTCGGAACCTGTTCAAGCTCGGCAACCATTCCGATCAGTAAGAGTTGTGTGGAGAATGAACTTGGTGTTTCCAACCAGATTTCCAGTATTGCAATTCCGCTTGGAGCAACGGTCAATATGGATGCCGTTTCAATCGTTATGTCATTCATGATCATGTTCTTTGCAAATGCATGTGGTGTCAATGTCAGTGTATCGATGATGATAATTATCCTTCTGGCAAATGTGCTTCTGTCAGTCGGTACACCGGGAATCCCGGGAGGTGCGATCGCATCCTTTGCGGCACTTGCTACGATGGCAGGACTTCCGGCAGGTGTTATGGGCGTTTATATCAGTATCAATACGCTTTGCGATATGGGAGCAACCTGTGTGAATGTTATTGGTGATATGGCAGGCTGTGTGGTATTGCAGGAGAAGATTGATCTGGAGTAGGACGAAAGAAAATAGACGAAAACATAGGCAGCTGGTCTGAAAAGATCAGCTGCCTTTTTACATATTATTCACCTAATAATTTGAATTTCATATACACCGGATCATGATCCGAGTAGCTATATCCGGTATTTACATTTTCATATTCTGTGTATTCAATATTATCGGAAGTAATAAATCCGTCCAGTGTTACCGTGTAGGTCACACCAGGTACATATTCCATATCTGCATTCCGTGCACTGTCCCAGAGAGCATCCTTTTCACTGTCAGAAAGATTGTCCAGGCAGAATGAAAAGTGTTCCGGAAGCTCTTCGCGTGGGAATGGATAAGCCCAGGACTCACAATTTTCTACATCTTTTTCGGATGCCTTAAGGTCATGGTTGAAATCACCACCGCAAAGTACATAATTACCGGCTTCGTATTCCTTTTCCATATCTGCACTCAGCATACGGATCTGTGCTTCGCGAATCGCATCACTGTTGCCGTAAGCAGACATGTGCAGCAGGAAGATAGCCAGTTCCTTCCCGTTATCTACAGGGACTCTGGAAATGCTGTAACAGCGGTCAAGGTCAAAGAACTTGCTGAAGCTTGTCGATATCGGAAAGCTTCTTCTCAGAGAATCCGTAATCGGATATTTGGAGAAAAGAGCAAGTCCGGAACGGCTGCGACCATGCGGCTGTGTGAATGGATAAAAAAGGAATGCGGAATCGTAATTCTGTGCAAATACCGTATTGTAACTTGGAATCGTATCCTTTAAAATTGAATATTCATCTACATGGTAGCTTCGTGTAGAGTTCAGATCAACTTCCTGGATCAGTGCGAAATCCGGATCTTTGGAAGCAACCAGTTCTCCGGCACCCTGAATATCAGATTCGACACTCTCCTTACTTTTTGCCCAGGAAGATTTTCCGCCGTCCATAAAGAAGCTGAAGTCCGGCGTGTAGGCTCCGAAACCAACATTGTAGGTCAGAGCGGAATATTCTTTTTCGGTTGTCAGTGTGTCAGCTGCGGCTGTTCCATCGGAAGTTTTCTCGATCTTCAAAGCCTGATTATTCGGAATGCGGTGATAGCTTGCAAAGAGATAGATCAGATATGCAATCAGCGCAACCAGAATGATAAGCAGGAAGATTCCGAGAACTTTTAATATCTTTTTTATGTTCTTTTTCATAATATCCCCTTTTTGTTTGTTAAATTTCAGATAAATCTATGTAAAATATAAGTTTACTATAGCATGTCTAAAAGATTATTTCTATAGAATTGAGAAAAGAAAATAGGTATAGTAAACTATAAAATAAAGCGAAAAATCTCATTGAAGTTCTTATTGCATCTCGTTATAATAGGAAATGGAGAAATGAAATCACAATAATATTGGGGAAATAATATGTGATTAGATCCGAGTATTTATTTAATGTTTGGGAGGTTTACCATGAACGAAAAGAATTACAGCAAAGTACCAGTATTTGAGAACGGACTTGCACAGCCGGTATTTCCACTTACAGATGGAAAGACAGGAGAAAAGTATGATCCGGCAACATCCAGTATCGTAAGATATTGTGTTTATGTGGAAACGGATTACGATGTGGACGGAGATGGAAAAAGAGATCTTGTGAAAGCTGTTGTCCAGGTACCAAGAAGTGCAGTAGAGGGGAATTATAAGGCTGCAACTTTATATGAGGCACGTCCATATGCGGCGGGAGTCCAGGAAGATGGATATCCGCATATGAAAGAAGTGGCAGAAAAAGAATATCATCCGGTTAATTTTGCAGATCTTGACAAAAAAGTGGATGCGCATGTTCCGCAGGGATGTATCAGTGCAATGGATCTTTCTTTAAAAGCAGATCCGGCAGACTGGTATTATCCGGATAAAGGAAATAATAACATTATGGTTTTTGAAAATATCGACACCTTTGATTATTATCTTGTACGTGGATTTGCAGTTGTTTTAAGTGCGGGATTTGGTTCAAAAGGATCTGACGGATTCAATTATGTTGGTTCAGACTATGAAAGAGACGCTTTCAAAGCAATTGTAGAATGGCTGCATGGAGACCGTATCGGATATGCAGACCGCGAAGGAACGGTTGAGACAAAGGCAGACTGGTCCAACGGAAAGGTTGCCATGACAGGAAGATCTTACGCCGGAACCATGCCGTTTGCAGTGGCAACAACAGGAGTAGAAGGACTGGAGACAATCGTACCGATCGCAGGAATCGCGGACTGGTACAGCCAGCAGAACATGCAGGGCGCACAGCGGTACTGGCCGAAAGAAATGCTGAACAGCTTCCTTGCCTATTTTTGTTCCAGCCGTTACAATGATGAGACATTAACCGAGAAGCAGCGGGAGGATATGGCAGCATTCCATCATGAGATGAGCCTTCAGCAGATCAAGGGTGGATTTGACTATAATCCGGAATTCTGGGGTATGGGAAATTATCGTCTTCATGCAGACCGGATCAAATGCAGTGCACTCATCGTACAGGGACTGAATGACGAGAACGTGTCTACCAAGCAGTATGAGATGATGTACAAATCTTTCCAGAAGGCAGGAAAGAATGTAAAAGCAATCCTTCATCAGGGTGCACATATTACACCAACGATGCCGAAGCGATATGGAATCCTTGTGGATGGTAAATTCTATGATGATATTATCAATGAATGGATTTCTCATTATTTATACGGAGTTGAAAATGGTGCAGAGAACAGACCGGCAATCCTGGTGCAGATGAACTATGACCAGAGAAAATGGGAGACAGCAGATTCCTGGGAGACAGCATATAAGATGAATCTTACATGCGAAGAACAGGGAACAACTGTAATCGATACAGACTGGGAAGAAGCGGGTGTCAGTGCAGAGAACTTCGATGATGTGATGGGTGTGAGATCAAGCAATATGGCACAGCGTTATGTGACGGATCCATTTAAAGAGGCAGTGACATTACAGGGAACAACCTGCGTAAGATTAAGAGCAGCGTTAAAAGATGGAGATGCAGAAGCAGATTTCAATCCGGTAAACAGTAATGATGCAGATACTCTGACGATGAAGCTTGGAATGCATGAAATGTCAGGACGTATGGATGATGTGAAGCTTACTCTTCTTCTTTGTGACGTGTGCGATGAAGAATTTGACAGCATTCAGTCTGTAGATCCGCAGAGAAATACAATTCCGGTCAATGTGGTAAAAGAAGGCGGAATTATCAGCGGAGGAGAGGTCCCGGCATGGAATGAAGCGGAGTTTGCTACTGTACATAAGAAATACCGTGTGATCACACGGGCATTTGCAGATCTGTGCAATCCGGAAGCAGGATATGAACCGGAGACAGCACAGAACAGTATCGAACTGAAAAAGGGTGAATACCATGATTACCATATTTATCTGAATGCGACAAGATATACGGTAGAGCCTGGACATAGTCTGGCACTGGTCATTACGACAGAAGATCCGATCAACTGTCTGATCCACAAGACCTATTCTGTGGAAATCGAGAATGCATCAGTGACAGCGGAAGTTCCGATGACTGAAGCGGTAGAAAATCGCGTGATGACGAGAAAATAAATTACATAAAAGGATAGTTATATAAGTATTTCATGAAGGATCACCAATTCCCGGAAACAGGTTTTGGTGGTCCTTTTTTCATTTCATAGGAAATTCTGAAGGAACTTCCTATGAAACAAAAGGCACTGCGTGCCGGAAATGCGCATTCGCACGAAGGTGAAGAATGTCGCAAGAGACTGTGCTCGGCGCGAGAATGTGCCGAGCACAGTCTTTCTTACAATAATGCAGATGTAGCCTATGCTTCACAAAAATTTTTTCACATATATCGGGATAATTCTTTTTTTTTGTAAATATTGTAAAATAATTAGAAATGGAAATAACAGGAAACTGCGTAGTAGAAGTCTGGAGGACAAGACATGAATGCGGAAGAACGAATGACAAAAGGACAATTAGAAGAAGAAATCCGACATTTTCGGAAGATTTTTCAGGAGATTCGTCTTTTCCCAATTGGAAATATATCCGATATCGATGAAGAATGGAGAAAAATCAACGAGGGGCAGAGCTGCTATCATTATTGAAAACGGGAAACACCCTGTGATAACTGTGTAGCGATGCGTGCAGCGACCACGAAAGAAGAAAAAGGAAAGCTGGAGATTGTAAATGGCAGAATTTATCAAGTGATCGCACGTTATATAGAAGTGGATGAGAAGCCATATGTGCTCGAGCTGATCCGTTGCCTGGAAAGCTGACTAAAGAAGAATTTGAGACTATGAAAGAGCATACGCTGATTGGTGCTTCTATGCTGGATAAGCTGGAGCATTATAAGGATGAGAAGATGATCAAGATCGCGTACCAGATCTGCAGATGGCATCATGAACGTTATGATGGTAAAGGGTATCCGGATGGTCTGACCGGAGAACAGATTCCAATTGCGGCACAGGTTGTATCTGTGGCAGATGTTTATGATGCACTGGTGAGTAAGCGTGTATATAAAGATGCGTATTCACATGAGCAGGCGATGAAGATGATCCTGAACGGAGAGTGCGGAGCGTTCAATCCGCTTTTAATGGAAGTCCTTGTGGAAATTCGGGATAAAATAAAAGAAGAAATACGTTACGAGGCATAAAAAAGAAGAAACGTCCGCCATGAAAAAGCAGTTGTATTTCCCTGACGAATTGTGTATAATAAATGAAATATTCATTTTATATACCAAAAATAAGAAAATGAAAGATGAAGAGGAAAATCTTTCAATCCTGGAGGGGAATAAGGGATGTTATCTACAATTGAGTCGGTCAATAATGTAGTCAATAATTTTATCTGGGGTGTGCCGGCAATGATCTGTATCATCGGAGTAGGACTTCTGCTCAGTGTCAGAACCGGATTTATCCAGATCAGAAAATTTCCATACGCTATGAAGGTGACGATTGGGCGCATGCTTCGGAAAAAAGATGCCACAGATGGTGCAATGACACCATTTCAGGCGGTCTGTACCGCGCTTGCGGCGACGGTTGGAACCGGGAATATTGCAGGAGTTGCAGGAGCGATCGCAATTGGCGGACCGGGAGCAGTCTTCTGGATGTGGATCTCCGCACTTCTTGGAATGTGTACTAAATTTTCAGAAGTAACACTTGCCGTACATTTCCGTGAAAAGAATGCAGAAGGGGATCTGGTCGGTGGGCCAATGTATTATATTAAGAATGGTCTGAATAAAAACTGGCACTGGCTTGCATATTTGTTTGCTGCATTCGGTGTGCTGACAGTATTTGGAACTGGAAATGCGACACAGGTCAATACGATTACGACAGCAATTGATTCCGCATTATTCAATTACGGGGTGATTGGAGTGGATGCAGCAAAGACGGTCAATCTTGTGATCGGAATTGTGCTTGCGGTGTTGATCGCACTGATCCTTCTCGGTGGAATCAAGAGAATCGGACAGGTAACGGAAAAGCTTGTACCGTTCATGGCGGTTATCTATGTTCTGTTAGCTGCCGGAGTGATTCTGTTGAATTTAAAAAATATACCACATGTATTTGTTTCAATTTTTGAAGGTGCATTTACACCGGCATCTGTTACCGGAGGGGCAGTCGGAAGCTTTTTTATCAGTATGAAAAAAGGTGTGTCCAGAGGAATTTTCTCTAATGAGGCAGGTCTTGGTACCGGATCGATCGCACATGCATGTGCAGATACAAAAAAACCGGTGAAACAGGGATTCTTCGGAATCTTTGAGGTATTTATAGATACGATCGTAATCTGTACACTGACCGCACTGGTAATCCTGTGCAGCGGAGTTCCGATTGGTTACGGGGAGGCAGCAGGTGCGGAGCTTACGATTCTTGGATTTACTTCTACATATGGGAGCTGGGTATCGATCTTTACCGCGGTTGCAATGTGCTGCTTTGCATTTTCAACGATTATCGGATGGGGACTTTATGGAACCAGATGTATTGAATTTTTATTTGGAACGAAGATCAACAAACCGTTTATGGTGCTGTATTCATTGGTTGCGATCGTCGGAGCAACGATGGATCTTGGACTGATGTGGAATATTGCAGAGACATTTAACGGACTGATGGCAATCCCGAACTTAATTGCAGTCTTCCTGTTATCAGGAGTTGTGGTAAAACTTGTAAAAGAATATTTTGCAGGGGAAGGAAAAGGCGTATAGAAAAATGAAATACCTGGCAGAAAGTGAATTTTGCTTTCTGCCAGGTTTTTTTAATTTCCAAAATTAACACCATACACTTGAAAGTGGGTTTCAATTCGGTGTTTGGCTTCCCATAAAATCTGAACAACTTCTTTTTCTTTTTCCCCAGAAATACGGAAAGTTGGCATGGATACACTTAAAGCTGCGATTGGCGTATTATTGTAATCCAGTGGTAAATGGTGATCCGCAAAAAGCAGCACAGATGGATCGGTACATAGAATGGAAGAGCAGAAGAATATGTATTTGGATATTCCGTATTTAATGATCTTTCTTCAAGAGATCTGCAGACCAGACATGGATAGTGGCTGATTGCAGAATTGTCCAAAGGAATTACTCTGGAGGCTGGTGACATTATTGCAACCGGTACACCAGTTGTTACAGTTTTTGATGAAAAAGAAAAACCGGATTATGAAGGGAATAAAAAGGTAATTGATTTCCTGATTGAAGGAGGCGTTGATGGAATTCTTGTGTTGGGATCGTCCGGTGAATTTACAGGACTTACGAAACAGGAGAAACATGATTTCTTCAAATTCTATGCAGATTATACTGCAGGGCGCACAAAGCTTTATGCTGGAACCGGAAGCCTTAATTTTGAAGATACGGTGGCGTTGTCAAATGAAGTGAATGAAATGGGCTATGAAGGAGCAATGGTTATCGGACCATGTTATTATGCACTGGATCAGGAAAAGATTTTTGTATATTATGATACGCTTGCAAAGTCAATAAAAGGAAATCTTTATATCTATAATTTCCCGGCAAGAAGTGGACATTCCATCGCTCCGGAAACCTTGAAAAAGCTGGTGGAAAATAATGCTAATATTAAAGGTTTAAAGGACTCCGTGTCAGAACCAAATCATACAAATGAACTGATGCCACTCTATGACATGGATTCAAATTTCTCGCTCTTGTTCAAAAAACTAATGCAACATAGAGGAGTAGAAGTTTCGGATCGCGCAATTTTCCCATACAATCAGATGGATGAAGAAGTGTATAAAAAAGCAGAAAGCTTGATGGATAAGGTGATTGAGGAGTATCAGAACCTGAAATAAGAAGAAACAAACAAAGCAGACATTCTGAAATGGAGAATCATCCGTTCCGGTATCAGCCGGGGACTGGGAGAGATTCTCCATTTTTATTTAATCATGATTTATTCATTTACTTCAAAACGCCAGTGCTGTCTGACACCTGGATATTTCTGGTGATCGACTTCGCTCATAAACATATCATATGGTCTTGCACAGATTTTGAATGGTGCATACATGGCCTGGTATACAACCAGCTTTTCGCCTGTTTCGGTATGTTCAGCAAAAGCCAGTACCTTGTAGAGGTATTTGGTGCTCTCTTCTGATACCCATTCTCTTTTGAAATGGCGCACAATATCTCCGACATGGATTTCACGGAGAGGTTCTGTGTCATTTTTTCTGGTGTCGGCAGAAAGCGTAAGAGCAGACTGTGCTTCTGGGATAACCGTACTGGTTTGTGTTGAGGCAGACGATTCCGGGTGGGAAATTACAGACGAAGAATCTATTTTATTTTCCGGATTTGCATCCAGATAAATATACTCATCTTTATCAAGAGAAACCGGTGCGCCGGTCTTGCCGATGATATGAACACCACCATACCAGGTGCCCTCGATTTTAAAAGTATCTCCGATCTGATATTCGGAAGAATATTCATCGTTCTTTTTTATGATTTTGATTTTATTCATAGATAATACACTCCTGTTTGTATTTGAAAACTAATCTAATTATATGTGCATTTTCCAATTTTTCCAACCTAAAAATGGGAAAAATCGTGTATACTGGAAAGTACTAGTTGCTGGTCACAGATACTGTGAACAGTAACTAGTACTACGGAAAGGGGAAAGATAAAATGGTAAAACCAATTATGAGAGATCTCTTTTTTCTGCGCCAGAAGGCAGAGAAAGCAACGAAAGGAGATTTTCCAGTTGCAATTGATTTACTGGATACATTAAAAGCGCACGAAGATGGCTGTGTGGGAATGGCAGCAAATATGATCGGGGTAAATAAAGCGATCATTGCAGTCAATATGGGATTTATGAATGTTGCGATGTTCAATCCGAAGATTGTAAAGAGAAACGGAAAGTATGAGACAGAAGAAGGATGCCTGTCTCTGGATGGTGTAAGAAAATGTGTGCGCTATCAGGAAATAGAAGTAGAATATGAAGATATCAATTTTAAACGGCAGAGACAGAAATACAGCGGATGGACGGCGCAGATTATTCAGCATGAGTGCGATCATCTGAATGGGATTATTATTTGATGGTATCCCAAAATCAAAGATCCGGCATTATGGTTTCGCGTTTTATGGAAAGAAAGTCTTGATTGGAACAGATAAATCGGAATAATGTTGTTATTACAACAGAAATGAAAATCCAGAAACCGTATACTTATCCATACAAAAAAATAAGGTATGAGGAATGAAAATATGAGTAATACAGCGACGATTTCGCAGGGACAGGAGATTTTAGCACTCCAGGATGAACTGACCGGTGCGCTGATCGGTCTTGCCAGATCCTGTGGTAACAATCCAAAGACAGAAAACACAGATGAGATTATCATCGAAGGTCTTGTGCATACGATTACGAACAGTAACATCGGGGCAGCAGCTTTAAAAGCGATGATCGAAAAAGTAAGAGAAGAAAAAAATACCGTCGCACCGGATTGCACAGTCTGTGCAGCACCGTGTGGCAATACCTCCGAATATGATGTGAGCAATATCTGGAAACACGAAACAGATGTGCGCGGCGTGGAGACCGCAATCCTTTTCGGAATCCGGGAGATGGCAGCTATCATTTACCCGGCGGTCATTATGGGGAAAACAGATGCGGAAGTGAACGAATTTTCCTATAAGGCACTCTGCATGATCAGTTATGGAATGAGTAAAGAGGATCTGTTACCGGTTGTGCAGGAACTGGGTGAGATGAACCAGAAGTGCAGAGAGCTTCTGGGACAGGTGTAGCAAGAGAAAAGTCTGAAAAATGAGATTTCTTGACAGAGAACAGGGGATTTGGTATTGTTTAAAGGACGGAAAAATCTGACAGACGAGAAATAAACCGATAGAAAAGAAATGAAATAATAGGAAGCGGGTTGCGTCTGGCAATCCGCTTCTTTTAAAATTGGAAGTTGGACAGTGGCGTAGCGAGTGTAACGTAGCTATGCTTTTAGATTTTAACGAAAAGGAAAAGAGGGCAAAAATGGAACTGAGTATACTTCTGATGGAACAGATTGCAAAATTGTTTATTATGATCTTTATGGGATATGCGGTAGTCAAAATGGGATTGTTGAAAGATGAAGACAGTAAAGTACTGTCAACATTGGTGCTCTATTTGATTGTACCATGTGTGATTCTGAATGCATTTCAGGTAGACTATACGCCGGAAAAAGTAAGTGGACTGGAGCTGGCTTGCATTGCATCGTTATTGCTTCTTTTTATATTACTTCCAATCGTCAACCTGATTGGAAAGGTTCTTCATCTGAATGAAGTGGAAACGATGTCCATTTACTATTCCAATTCTGGAAATCTGATCGTACCACTTGTTGCATTTATGCTTGGAGATAAATGGGTATTTTATGCGTGTGTATTTATGGGACTTCAGACTATCTTTTTCTGGACACACTGTAAAAAAGTACTTAGTCATGAAAAAGGATTTAATCTGAAGAAAATATTCTTTAATATCAATATCATTACGATTATCATTGCGATTACTTTGTTTTTTGCAAAAATACGTCTGCCGGAAATCATTACAGGAACGCTTAGTTCAGTCGGAGCAATGATTGGACCGGCAAGTATGTTTGTAATTGGGATGCTGATCGGTGGAATGGATTTAAAGAAAGTATTGACGAATAAGAAAGCATATTTCATTTCGTTTATGCGACTGATCGTGATTCCGCTTATTGCGTTGCTTATCCTGAAGGTAAGTGGTCTTGTGGGATGGAATAAAGAAGGAGAAGAAATCCTTTTGATCGTATTTATGGCGGTAATTTCGCCGGTTGCTTCAACTGTTACACAGATGTGCCAGGTATATGACAATGATTCCAGATATGCCAGTACGATCAGTGTGCTGACTACACTTGGAGCGATTGTGACGATGCCTTTGATGGTACTGGTGTTCCAGATGGTGATGTAAAGGAATTAAGCATAAATATATAGTAGTAGAGATGAGAAAGAATGTTCCTGGGGATGGGGATGTTCTTTTTTTATACCTAAAAATAGTTGGTTTTAGGAAAGAATTATATGGATATAAATAAAAACTAAGGAAAATGTTACATAGATAATTTAAAAGGAAAAGTGATAAAAAAGAATGAAATTGTTAAAAACATACAAAAAATACAGTGTTAAATTGCTAAATATGACAAAAATAAATAATGGTATTTACATTTTAAAAACCAGGTTGTATATTATAGGAAAAGGAACTGGTCATGACGACATGACATCATAACAAAGGAGGAAGAAAAATGAAAAAAAGAGTAGTACAGGCATTGGGATGTATACTTGCAATGACGATGGTAGTAGGAAGTCTGACAGCATGCGGAGGAAAATCTGAGAAAAAAGCAGAAAAAAAAGCAGGAAGCGATGTAAAGGTCGCAATTATATGTTCAGCTGCTGGACAGAATGATAATGGATATAATCAATCCGCAGTAGAAGGCGCAAAAAAAGCTGCTGACGAATTTGGTATTGAATATAAGGTTGTTGAGCCGACAACAGGTGTACCACAGGCACTGGAATCATTAGCTGATGATGGATACAATGTAATTTTCAATCTGGAATATGACTTTGAAGCTTTGATCCAGGGAACCGGTGGAGCGCAACCAATTGCAGAAATGTATCCAGATACAACATTTGTATGTGTAAATGATAATCCGAATCAGGATGAAGACGGAAATACAATTCATGATAATGTAATCAGTGTTCTGTTTGACGTACATCAGGCATCTTTCGTAGCAGGTGCACTTACTACATTGGTAAATGAAAATGCAGAAACTTTATTTGGTACAGATGGTTATAATTTCACACCTGCAGATAATGGCGGACGATCCGTAGGATTTATCGGAGGAACTAATTCAAATGGTATCACGGTATTCTCTTATGGATATATCGAAGGTATCAACTATGAAGCTGAAAAGCTGGGTGTAAATTATGATTACTATGCAAAATATGATGCAGGATTTGCTGATTCTGCAACAGGAAGTACAGTAGCAGGAACATATTATAATCAGGGAGCAAATATTGTATTCTCAGTAGCTGGTTCTGTAGGTGATGGTGTTGCATCAAAGGCAAAAGAAGAAGGAAAGCTTGCAATTCAGGTAGATGCTAACAAAGATGATCAGCAGCCAGGATATGTTCTGACAAGTGTTATTAAAAATACAGAAGTACCTGTATATGACATTGTAAAAGAAGCAGTAAATGGAAAGATTGATAAGATGGATCGTGCACAGACATATTCATTAGCATCAGGCGCAGCTTCTATTACAGATCTTTCAGAAATCAGCAAACATATACAGGATAGCGGAAAAGACAAATGGGAAGAAATCAAAACTGAAATCAAAGATGTAGAAGACAAGATTTCAGATGGAACAATTGTAGTAACGGATGCGCAGAGTGGAGAAGAATTCGATGCTTCTAAATGCCCGAATGTTACAGTAAAATAGTTGTTTTGACAGAAAGGAAGCAGCAATATGAACAGCATGATACAGACGGTTGATCTGACCAAAAAGTTTAACGATTTTGTCGCAAATGATCATATTAATCTGGATGTAAAAGAACAGGAGATTAAATGTATTGTAGGTGAAAACGGTGCAGGAAAATCTACAATGATGAATATGCTCTACGGATTGCTGCAGCCAACAAGCGGAAAAATCCTGATCCGGGGGAAAGAAGTTACACTGAACAGCCCGGTTGATGCGATTGCAAACGGGATAGGGATGGTGCACCAGCATTTTAAGCTGGTGCCGTCTCTTACCGTATATGAAAATATACTGTTGGGTGCGGAAATTACACAGAAAAAAGGCGGAATGAAAACTCCGTTTATCGATCAGAAAGAGGAAATTAAAAGAGTTGAGAAACTGATTCAGGAAAATCATCTGGAATTAAATGCAACAGATAAGATTGAAGATATATCTGTCGGTGGACGTCAGAGAGTAGAAATTCTGAAGATGTTATACAGAAATGTAGACATATTGATTCTGGATGAGCCGACAGCCGTACTTACACCACAGGAAGTTGATGAATTGATTGCAACGCTCAAAAATCTAAAAGAGCAAGGAAAAACAATCATTGTTATTACACACAAATTAAGGGAAGTAATGGAACTGGCAGACAGTATTACTGTAATAAAACAGGGAAAAGTTGTTGGAAATGTATTAAAGAAGGACACAAGTGAACGAGAACTGGCACAGATGATGGTCGGAAGAGATGTTGTTCTTACTGTAAATAATGCACGAAAACAACAAGTTGAATCAGAGATTATGTACAAAGCAGAAAATCTTACGACGGTGAATGACTATGGAAAAGAAGTTGTATCAGATATGTCATTTGAAGTGCATAAAGGTGAGATCCTTGGAATAGCCGGTGTTGAAGGAAACGGACAGTCAGAGCTTGTAAAGCTTATGACTGGTTTGATGGAATCGACGAGAGGAACAGTATTTTTTGACGGTAAAGATATTACAAACTGGTGGCCGGAAAAATTAAGAAAAGCAGGAATTGGAATTATTCCTGAGGACAGATATGCACAGGGATTGTGCCGGGAAATGACGGTTTCCGATAACTGTATAGCAGGATATCACGGAGAAAAAGATGTTTGTAAACGCGGACTTTTTAATAAGAAAATAATCAATGCCAAAAGAGATAAATATATTAAAGAATTTGATATCCGTCTTGGTGATGTGAATGGCAATATAGGCAATTTGTCAGGAGGAAATGCACAGAAAGTTATCATTGCAAGAGAGCTTTCTGCAAATCCCAAACTTCTGATTGCCTGCCAGCCAACGCGAGGCGTTGATATCGGATCTATTGAATTCATACATAAACAGATTCTGAAATTCAGGAATGCAGGAAATACTGTTATCCTGATTTCAAGTGAGCTTTCAGAAATTATGAGTTTATCTGATCGGGTAATTGTTATGTATAAAGGTAAGATTTCAGGTGAAGTATCACCGAAAGAAGTGTCTATGGCTGCCATGGGACTTTTGATGGCTGGAATTGGAAAGGAGGAACAGGATCATGAAAAAGAAAGATAGTATTATAAAAGGAATCGTCAATTCTGTACTTCCGGTAATTCTTGCATTTGCATTTGGAGCAATTATTATTGCGGCGATCGGGGAAAGTCCGCTGGAAACATACGGGGTACTGATCAGAAAATCACTTTTAACAGAGAAAGGATTTATGAATACATTGCATTATGCATCACCTCTCATTCTGACAGGGCTTGCAATTGCAATTACATTCAAAGCAAATCTGTATAACATGGGTGTGGAAGGCCAGATGCTTTTAGGAGGATTCTTTGCAGGAATCACTGGAGCATATCTTAATATTTCCAATCCATTTATAAGCAAACTGATCTGCTTTTTAGTTGCAATTGTCTGTGGAATGTTATTTGCGCTGATTCCGGCAATTTTAAAAGCGAAATGTAATGTAAATGAGATGGTTGTGACTTTGATGTTAAACTATGCAGTTTCAAAGACTCTGGAATTTTTAACAACTGGTGTATTCAAAGATAAGAGTGCAGGTTATGTGGCTACACCTACGATTAAAGAGAATGTGATGTTCAAAAGATTTGGAGCATCAAGAATGACCATGTTTTTTGTGATTGCAATGATTATTCTGGTAATTATGTATTTTGTTATGAAGAAATCAAAACTGGGATATGAAATTACAGCTATTGGAAAAAATCCGGAATTTGCAGAAGCAACAGGTATGAATGTCGGAAAGAAAATCATTATTATGATGTTGATAAGTGGTGCACTTTCCGGTGTGGCTGGAGCAGGATGGATGTTAAGTGATCAGTTTAAATATACACTGACATTTTCTGCAAACCCTGGTCTTGGATGGGATGGTATGCTGATTGCTCTGCTCGGTGGACATTCGCCAATTGGAATTTTGATCGCGGCAATCTTTTATGCTGCATTAAAAACCGGTAGTGACAGCATCAATATGTATACTGCAGTTCCGAAAGAAATCGTTGCAATTATTCAGGGAATGATCATTCTGTTCCTGGCAGTTAAGTTTATTGGTGATAAAACAAGCGTATTTAGTCGTTTTAAAAAGGCGAAAAAGGAGGATGCATAATGGAATTATTAAATAGTATTTTGTATGACACAGTATACCATAGTGCTCCTATTATTCTATGCGTGATCGGTGGAATATTTGCATATAAAGCAAATGTATTGAATATCGCACTGGAAGGAATGATGCTGAATGGAGCATTTATTTCAGTGTTAGTCGAGTATCTGACAGGAAGTGTGGCTCTGGCAGTGATTGCCGCAATCGTAACGACTTTATTGTGGGGACTTGTATTTTCATTTTTAGGAATTACTTGTAATGGTAATGTTATTGTTATCGGTCTTGGAATTAACTTGATTGTTCCAGCGATTGCAAAATTTGTACTGAAAGTTATGGAGCTTGCTAATATCAGTCTTCAAGATGTAGGAGTTGCAGATTTTAAGATCAATATACCGGGCATCAAGAGTATTCCGCTGATTGGTGGAATCGTAAGTGGTCATCCGGTTATTACATATCTGGCATTTATTGGAATTGCGGCAGCAGCTATTCTGATGTACAAAACAAAATTTGGAATCTATGTCAGAGTTGTTGGTGAAAATGAAGATTCAGCGATCAGTCTTGGACTGAAAACACAGAAATACAAATATATTGCTGTTCTGATTGGAGCATTTTGCTGTGCATTAGCCGGAATCAATTTATCAATGGAGAGAATGGCAATGTTTACAAGTGATATGACAGCAGGACGAGGCTTTATTGCAATTGCAGCAATTTATTGTGGACAGGGGAAACCGGTACAGTCTTCACTCTATGCAATCTTATTCGGTGTTGCAAGATCACTTGCAGTCAATTTAAGTGTATATGCAGGACCGGCAGCAGGAATGTTCGATACAATTCCATATATCATCATGGTAGCGGTGCTTGCAGTTGTTTCATTTATGAAATTTAAGGATGTTAAGGTAAGAGGATACAAGTTCGACTAAGGGGGAGGAAAATGGCAAAGACAGCATTGATTATTGTGGACATGGTTCGCGATTTTACGGATCCGGAAGGTCTGGTATTTTATCCTGAGAATCAAAAGATTCTTCCACGGATTAAAAAGGTTCTGGATGAAAGCCGGAAACATGAACTGCTGATTGTTTTTTTACAGCACTGTAACAGAAAAGATAAAGTAGATAAAAAAGCACAGTCCATGAGACCAAATTGTATAGAAGGGACTTTTGGAATTGAAATTGATCCAATGTTGGAAGTTGATGAAAAGAAAGATTATGTCATCCGAAAGAGAAGGTACAGTGGATTCTTCGGCACAGACCTGGATCTGGTATTGCGGGAAAATGAAGTGGAAAATGTAGTCGTTGTTGGAACGAAAACAAACTGCTGCATTCGGGCAACGGTGACAGATGCATTTTATCTGAATTACAACCCATATGTTATCCGGGAATGTGTGGCAACGAATTCAGAAACAGTTAATGAAGTTCATCTGACAGATATTGATAAGTATCTGGGAAAAGTCATCGATATGAATACATTCAGCAAGATGCTGGAAGAGGGACAGTTGTAGGAGGCACGGATAATGAAAGTAGATGTTCTGACAAGCGGCTATGTAAGTATGGATCACATTATAAAAATAGCAACACCTGCCAAAGTGGGATTTACATCACTGGTTACAAATAAATCCAATTCAAAAATTTTTTACGGAGGCTGTTCTGTAAATATTGCCTATGCACTTTGCCGGCTTGGAATGAAGGCAATGCCAGTTTTAAGAGTAGGCGGAGATTATGAAAGTAATGGTTTTAAAAAGTTTCTGGAAGAAGGAAATGTACCACAGGATGGGATTACACAAATAGCAGAGGAAGCAACCAGTGTATGTTATTTGTTACAGGATAATAATAACGATCATATTACCATATTTTATCATGGAGCAATGGATGGAAGATATGCACAGAAAATGAAAGACAGCTTGTTTGAAACGGCAAAGCTGGGAGTGATAACCGTTGCATCAAGACCAGACAATGAAGAGTTTTTTGCAAAATGTAAAAAGCATCATGTACCGGTAGTTTTTGGAATGAAAGATGATTTTGATGCATTTCCAGAACCATTTTTGAAACAGTTGTTAACAGAAAGCAAAATCATTTTCACAAATGAAGTAGAATGTGAAATTATTGAAAAGCTTTTCGGACTAAATACGATTACAGAGCTGTTTAAAATTGGAAAAGCAGATATTATTGTGACAACTCTGGGAAAAGACGGAAGCATTTGTTATGTGCGGGAAGACGGAAAAATACGGAAAGAAGAGATTGGAATTTGTCAAGTGGAACAGGTAGTAGATGCAACTGGATCGGGAGATGCTTACATGGCAGGATTTGTTTATGGATATTTACATGGATATTCTCCGGCAGACTGCTGTAGGCTTGGAAGTGTATTATCTTACTTTGTTTTACAGGCAGAAGGGTGCTGTACAAATGCGCCAACAGAACAGGAATTATTACAGAAATTTGAAACATTACGCTGAAAGGGGAAATGCAGATGAGTACATTATATATGGGAGCAAGCGAAGAAACGGTTGCGAAATATGTACTTTTTTCGGGAGATCCATGGAGAGTAGAAGTTGTAAAAAAGTATTTGGATAACCCCAAAAAAGTTGCATTCATGAGAGAGTTCAATACATATACAGGAACCTATAAAGGAGTAGAGATTACAGTAACGTCGACGGGAATCGGGGCACCGTCCGCAGCGATTGCGATGGAAGAGATGTATGAGTCTGGAATGCAGGTCGCTGTAAGAATGGGGACAGTAATGTCTATGCAGGATGATATGCTGGGACATTTTATGATTCCGATTGCCGCAATGAGGCGAGAAGGAACCAGTCAGAGTTATGTAGATTTGAGTTATCCTGCAGTCGCAGATGTTGAGCTTGTTAATGTGATGAATGAAACAGTTCAGCAGATGGGAAAACGTTATCTGAATGGATTGAACTGTACGATGGATGGTTTCTACAGTTGCATGCATGATTCCAAGTTTTCTCTGGAATGTGGACGGGATATGTCAAAGACATTTGAAGAGGTTAAGAAACTTGGAGTAACAGGAATTGACATGGAATCCTCCTGTATTTTGACGCTGGGACGTTTGATGGGAGTTAAGACCTGTATTTTAACAGTTGTTACAGTGCTTGAAAATTTGAAGGAAACTTTAAAAGGACAGGATCGGGTGGATGCAGAGGATCTGCTTTGCAGAACAGCATTGGAAGGAATTTATAATTATCATATAAAAAGAGAGGATGGTAAAAATGAGTAAAGAAATACTTACCTTAAATTCACAGACAGTAATCGGAATGGTGCATTGTCTTCCTCTTCCGACGACAGCAGGATTTGATGGAGATTATCAGCGAATTATTGATCGTGCAGTTCAGGATGCGGTTACGCTTGAAAAAGCAGGGGTAGATGCTGTTATTGTAGAAAATATGGGGGATACACCTTTTTCCGCTTTTTTAAATAAAGCACAGGTAGCGGCGCTTACAGCTGCAGCATATGCTGTGAAACAGGCAGTTCAGATTCCAGTAGGACTTGACGCAGCGTTTAATGACTGTGAAGCAGATATTGCGATTGCTGCAATGGTAGGAGCATCCTTTATCAGAGTTCCAGTATTTGTGGATACAGTATTGTTTACAGATGGAATTATTCAGCCATGTGCAAAGAAATGTATGGAATATCGCAAGATGATGGGACAGGAAAATGTTAAAATTCTTGCCGATGTGCAGGTAAAACATGCGCATATGTTAAGAGAACATATTACGATTGAGCAGTCAGCAAAAGATGCTGCATCAAACGGAGCAGACGGAATTATTGTTACAGGTACACAGGTTGGAGAAGAGACACCACTGGATCTGATTAAGAGAGTGAAAAATGTTGTAAATCTTCCGGTGTTTGCAGGAAGTGGTGTAAATGCAGAAAATATTCATGATCAGCTTCAGACAGCAGATGGTGCGATTATCGGTTCCAGCTTGAAAGAGGGAGGAATTTTAACAAATCCAATCTCTTATGAACTGGTTAAGAAAGTATTAGACGGATTGAAATAGAGAAAGGCAGGAAGATAAAAATGATGCGACCAATGAAACTTGCAGGATCAGAATTGATGTTTGGAGAAGGAAGTCTTGCATATATTAAGACAATTAAAGCAAAAAAAGTCAGTATTGTTATTGGCGGACATAGTATGGAAAAGAGTGGAATGCTGGCAAAGGTAGAAGGATATTTTAAAGAAACCGGTGCTGAAACAATGGTTATCAGAGGCGTAGAACCAGATCCGTCTTTTGAAACTGTACTCAGAGGAAGAAATGAAATGCTGGAATTTGAACCAGATCTGATTGTCGGACTTGGCGGTGGATCAGCAATGGATGCTGCAAAAGCAATGTGGATCTTTTATGAACATCCGGAACTGACTCAGATGGAAGATATTCTTCCGCCGAATGAATTTCCGAAATTACGAGGTAAAGCAAGAATGTGTTGTATTCCTTCAACAAGTGGAACAGCGAGTGAAGTTTCACGTTCTATCGTAATTTCAGATAATGAAAAAGGATTAAAGCATGGTGTTGGAAATATGGAAATGATGCCGGATATCGCAATCTGTGATCCGGAAGTAACAATGTCTATGCCGGCTAAGATTACCGCAGAGACAGGAATGGATGCGCTTACCCATGCACTGGAAGCACTTGCTTCAAACCGTGCAAATTATCTGTCAGATATTCTTGCAAGCCAGGCAGCCCAGGATATTATGGAAACTTTACCGACTGCATATGAGAATGGCAATGATATAAAAGCAAGAGAGACTATGGTACAGGCATCTATGGTAGCTGGAATTGCATTTACCAATGTATCGCTTGGAATTGTACATTCTATGGCGCATACAATCGGTGGTATTTTCCATGTATCACATGGTCTGGCAGACGCCATTATTTTGCCGTACATCATCAGATATAATGAGCAGAATGAAACTGCGAAAGAAGTTTATGCAAAATTTGCAAAGAGAATCGGAGCAGAAAATCTTCATGAAGCAGTAGAAGCGTTAAATGAAAAGTTAAATATTCCAAAATGCTTTAAAGAGATCATTCCGGATGAAGAAAAATATATGGAAAAACTGGATGAGATGGCTCCGCTTGCAAAAGCTGATGGATGCACAAAAACAAATCCGGTTATTCCGGAAATTGACGAATTTAAAGAATTATTTATCAAGGTGTACAGAGGAGAATAAAAATGGAGATTATTTGTTATTTATCAAATGGATATCCTACAATTGAAGCAAGTTATAATATGGCAGTAGAATATGCAGATGCAGGATGCAGAATGATGGAAGTGGATTTTCCATCCAGAAATCCATACCTGGAGAGTGATTATATTGCAGGAAGAATGAAAAAAGCACTGGAGGCTTGCGATGATTATGAAAAATATATGGATTCAATTGTTGCCATTCAGAAGAGACTTCCAGATGTGAAGATTCTGGTTCTGGCATATGAAAATACAGTTGAAGAGATTGGTGTAGACAGATTTATTGAGTTCTGCCTGACAAATAATTTAAAAGATATTTTGCTTGTTGGCTTAAAAGATGATATTATTAAAAATAAGATAATTGCAGCGGGGCTTCAGGTATCTTGTTATGTACAGTTTCATTTACCGAAAGAAGAAGTGGAAATGGCAAAACAATCAAATGGATTTGTATATTTACAGGCGAAGCCGTATGATACACAGCAAAAAAATGAGGAATATCCTACATTAAAAGATTGTGTAGAGTATTTAAGAAGCTGTGGAATTGAAAGACCTATTTATTGTGGGGTAGGCGTTCATGCACCAGAAGATGTAAGACTAGTAAGAGAGGCAGGCGGGGATGCAGCGTTCGTTGGCAGTACAATTCTAAAACTTCATGAAAATATTCCTGCAATGAAAGAAAAGATCAGGGAATTTAAAGCTATGTGTTAACACTTGGAATATTCTGTGATCAAAAAAGGTGAGATGGGGTGAAGGAGATGTTCGACGAAAAGTTACCTAAATATTATCTTGTGAAGAAGGCAATCGTAGAGAATATTGATAATGAAGTTTACGATTCAAAGGAGCCGATTCCGAGCGAAAGAGAATTGATGGAGACTTATCAGGTCAGCAGAATTACGATCCGGAAAGCGATTGATGAATTGGTCACAGAAGGATATTTGTACAAAGTCCAGGGAAAAGGAACCTATGTAAAGACGGATGAAGGAAGTAACAATCTTTTTTCAATTACGAGTTGTACGGAAGATGTATTAAAGCTGGGACTGACACCAAGTAAAAAAGTTGTTGTTTCAGAGCTGGTTGATGCGAATGTAAAGAGAGCAAAAGCACTTGAGATTACAACCAGTGATAATGTTTATATGATAGGAAGAATCTTATATGCAGATAAAGAGCCGCTAAACTATACGCTGACTTTTCTGCCGGAAAAGATTTTTCCGGGTTTATCAAAGTATGATTTGAAAAAGGAATCCCTTTATCAGATCATAACAGAAGTTTATGGTGTTAAGATAACAAAGGCAAGAAGAACGATTGAGGCGATCGGGGCACAGGATGAAATTGCCGAGTATTTGGACATCGAGGAAGGAACACCGATTATTCTGTTTCGTTGTATTACATATGGCATTGTGAATGGAAGAGAAATTCCGATCGAGAATTTCAAATGCTATTATCGAACAGATAAATTTAAATTCTATATTGATCAGGTGAGATAAGAAAAGCAAAGGGGAACGGTATTTTTTATGAGATATCGTTCTCCTTTTATGCAAAAGAGAAGATTTATACGTCGTTGTAAATATGTAGTCTGGTTTGAAATTTTATATTTATAAGAAAAATGTTACAAATACTATTTGAAAAACAAAGAAAAATGTGGCAAACAGGTATAGATAAAGGTGGAAAAATGTTACAAATATATGGAAAGCATATAAAATCGCGGAGATTTCTATATGAAATGAAAATGTTGGCGACTTTTCAAATTTCCACTTGACATTCCCCCACTTTCAGCATAACATTTTGTAGAATGTTTATTGTTATGAAAAGTGGACTTACAGAAAAGGGGAAAATCACAGATGAAAAATTGGAATCAGGTTAAGCTGGTGCCGGAATTTAATGAACAGGGTGTAGCCTGTTATAAACTGGCCGGCGGGAACTATGTAAATGAATATTATGTTGTATCGGAAGCAGAGACAAGAAAGCTTCTGAATACACCGGAGATCGTCGGATATGAGGTATATGACTGCCTGATTCCTTCTACATCTCAGATGCTTTACTATTTTAAGGAACAGAAGAAAGTGACAACTGCAAATATTCTTTCTATCTTGAGAGGAGCGTTGAACTATCCGTTGGAGGAAAGCTGCTACAGAGAGCACATCCGTGTACACGATATCAGTTTCTTATCCAGTGAACGTGTATTTGCGGATGAAGAGATTGCAGGGCTTGAAATCAAATATAGTAAGCTTACCATGGTTCCGGACAGCACACTGATGATCGGAGATATCATTGCAAGTGGGGAGACTCTGATCCACTGCCTGCGCTATGTGACAGATTTTTACAGGAAGAACGGAGCAAAGCTTCGTAATATTATCATTTTCACAATTGGTGGGACAAAGGGAATTGAGATTCTTGAGAATCTTACCAGAGAGATCCGTGAGTTCTGGCCGGAATTTGAAGGGTTCATTACCGTGTATTATGAAGGAATTTTCAGTACTTATCAGGATAAAGGTGTGTCAGGAATCAACCTTCCGGATGTGGATTTCTACTGGAAGGGCGGAATCATCGCGCCGGAGTTCAGAAGAGAGACACTTTCCATGTGCAGTCCGCTTTTTGAAAAATGTATCATCTACGATGGCGGGGCAAGACGCTATGAGATTCATGAGCATGTAGAGGAAGTTCTGGAATTCTGGGAAGGAATCAAAGAGAGAGCAGATAAGATCGATTTTAAAGAACTGCTTGATGAAAAGATTGGATACCCGACACCAATCAGTTATGAGGACTGGATCGAGAAGAACCACTATGAGAAGATCCGTCCGGCAGACACCAAGTGGCTGTACCGTCAGGAACAGGGATATATCGAGAGTATGAAAAATATTACATTAAAAGAACTGGCAGATCAGAGAATTACCGAATTTACCGATTCTTTGAAGAAATATATGCTATAAAAAGAATGAACTTGTTGATCACAGAGAATGGAATGAGGTAAAAAATGAGCAAAAACACGAAAAATACAACTGTTGATATTGACTATGCGGACCAGGCAGTCCCGAAAGAGGGCAGAAAAGGTTTCCTGACCATGTTTATGATCATGCTGGGATTTACATTTTTCTCGGCAAGTATGTGGGTTGGGCAGCAGATGGCAGCAGGACTTGATTTCTGGGGATTTATCAAGTCCCTTCTCCTTGGAGGAGCGATCCTTGGTATGTATACAGGACTTCTGGGATATGTAGGTGCAAAGACCGGACTTAGCATGGATCTTCTGGCAAAAAGAGCGTTTGGAGAAAAAGGATCTTATCTTTCTTCTGCAATGATCAGCTTCACTCAGATCGGATGGTTCGGTGTGGGTGTTGCGATGTTTGCAATCCCGGTATCAGGAGAACTTCTCGGTGGAAGTAAGGCTGCGATGTGGGCTCTGGTATTGGTTGCAGGAGGCTGTATGACCGCTTCTGCATATTTCGGAATTGATTCCCTTACGGTGGTAAGCTATATTGCAGTTCCGCTCGTTGCGATTCTTGGAACGGTAGCAATGGTGATGGCAGTTCGTCAGGGAAATGGAACAATCGTTGACCAGTTTGCAGTATCCAGTGGATCTGTGACCGTGATCGGTGGAGCGGGTATGGTAGTCGGTTCCTTCGTATCAGGCGGAACGGCAACTCCGAACTTTGCAAGATTTGCAAAGGATGCCAAATCAGGTACAATTGCAACGGTTGTAGCATTCTTTATCGGGAATTCACTGATGTTCTTTTTTGGGGCGATTGCCTATATTTTCGTTGGCGGAAATGATATCTTTGAGGTTATGATCCGTCTGAATCTGTTCTATATGGCGATTCTGGTTCTGGGACTCAATATTTGGACCACCAACGACAATGCGCTGTATTCAGCAGGTCTTGGACTGGCAAATATTTTCCGGCAGAAGAAGAAACCGATGGTTCTGATTTCAGGAATTATCGGAACACTTCTTTCTGTATGGCTGTATTACAATTTCTGTAACTGGCTGAACGTACTGAACTGTACCCTTCCGCCGGTAGGGATTATCCTGGTGCTCTCGTATTTCATAAATAAGAAGGAGTACGACAGTGATAAAGTAGAAATCAAAACTGTGAACTGGTTTGCTGTGATCGGTGTAATCGCAGGCGCAGTGGTAGCAAATCTTGTGTCATGGGGAATTGCTTCGATCAATGGTATGGCAGTTGCAGCGGTCTGCTATGTGGCTGGACAGGTGCTTTGCAAAAATCGTGAAGAAGCGGCAGAAAATGCATAAATGAATAGCGTAAATGAACGGGCAGATTCGGGGAACAGAGTCTGCCCGTTGTTATATTATGGAGCAGGATTACGCATAAGGTTATCAGTCTAAACAATATTATTAAAAAAACTGACCATAAGTCAATAAACAAATTGACTTATGGTCAGTTTTGTTGTATATTGGTTTTGTAAAATAAATGACTAATAGTCATTAAAGGAGAAAAAATAAAAAAGAAAAGAGGAATAAAGTATGGTAAAGGTTGGCAAAAAGATTGTTAAATTCAGAGTACCGATACTGATACTCAGTATTATCCTTTTGATTCCGGCTGTGTGGGGGTATGTGAACACCAGGATCAACTATGATGTGCTGACTTATCTTCCGGAAGACATTGAGACAATGCAGGGACAAGAGATCATGACGAATGATTTTGGGATCGGGGCATTTTCGATGCTGATGGTAGACGGCATGGAAGATAAAGAGATTGTGAAGCTGAAAGAAAAGGTAGAGAAGGTAGACGGAGTAGAGAATGTACTCTGGTATGATTCACTGGCTGATATTTCGGTTCCACAGAGCGTGCTTCCGTCAAAGCTGTATGATGAGTACAACACAGAAGACGGAACAATGATGGCGGTATTTTTCAAAGACGGAACTTCATCCGATGAAACTATGAAGGCAATTACCGAGATCCGTAAGATCACCGGAGAGCAGTGCTTCTTAAGTGGAATGTCTGCGATTGTAGAGGACACCAAAGAGCTTGCCGAAAAGGAAACACCACTTTATGTACTGATCGCAGTCGCACTTTCTGCACTGGTTCTGGCAATTACGATGGAATCGATTTTTGTTCCGGTATTGTTCCTTTTGAGTATCGGAATTGCAATCGTATATAATCTTGGAACGAATGTATTTTTTGGAGAGATTTCTTATATCACGAAGGCACTGGCAGCGGTACTTCAGCTCGGTGTCACTATGGACTATTCTATTTTCCTGATGCACAGTTATCAGGAGCAGCAGGTGCGCTATAACGGAGATAAAGAGCGGGCGATGGCACACGCGATTTCCCAGACCTTTTCATCCGTAATCGGAAGTTCAGTTACGACGGTTGCCGGATTTATCGCACTCTGCTTTATGAGCTTTACGCTTGGAAAAGATATCGGTATCGTTATGGCAAAAGGTGTTATCTTCGGAGTTCTGGTCTGTGTAACCGTTCTTCCGTCCATGATCCTGTGCTGTGACAAGCTGATCGAGAAGACAAAACACAAACCGCTGCTTCCGGATATTGGAAGAATTTCGGATAAGGTGACAAAGCGTTACGTGATTTATGTAGTCGCATTTGTGATCCTTCTGTTTCCGGCGATTTACGGAAACAATCACACAGGTGTTTACTACAATCTGGACGAATCGCTGCCAAAGGATCTTCCGAGTGTCATTGCGAACACGAAATTAAAAGAAGATTACAATATGAATACCACACATATGATCCTGGTGGACAGCTCGGTTGCAGGTTCTGATGTCAAGAAGATGTCACAGGAGATTGAAAAAGTAGATGGTGTTAAATGGGTACTTGGACTGGATAACCTGGTCGGCTCCGGTGTTCCGGCAGATATGCTCCCGGAATCTGTCACCGGTATGCTGAAAAATGACAAGTACCAGCTGCTGATGGTAAATTCTACTTACAAAGTAGCAACGGATAAAGTAAACAAACAGATTGAGCAGATTGATAAGATCATGGATAAATATGATAAGGGTGCAATGCTGGTAGGAGAAGGACCATTGACAAAAGATTTGATCAACATTACAGATACAGACTTTAAACGCGTAAGCGCAGTGTCTATTGGAATCGTATTTGTGATTATTCTGCTTCTGTTCAAATCAGTTACTATTCCGGTGATCCTGGTCGGTGTGATCGAATTTGCGATCTTTGTGAATATGGGTATTCCGTTTTACACTGGAACAAAGCTGCCGTTTGTGGCATCAATCGTAATCGGTACGATCCAGCTTGGCGCGACTGTGGATTATGCGATCCTGATGACCACCAGATATCAGAGAGAGAGAAGCCGCGGCGCAGGCAAATTTGACGCGATCACAACAGCGCATAAGTTCTCTGCGCAGTCGATCATCGTCAGTGCGCTCAGCTTCTTTGCTGCAACGATCGGTGTCGGACTTTATTCCAATATCGATATGATCAGTTCACTGTGTATCCTGATGGCGAGAGGTGCACTGATCAGTATGGTGGTTGTTGTGCTGATCCTTCCGTCCTTATTCATGGTATTTGACAAGATTATTGTAAAAACGAGCAAAGGTTTCCGACCGTCAGGCTTGAAATCATAACCACATCATAGTATAATTTTCTTGGATTATTATATGATACAAGGAACGGAGAAAAAGATTCGTGCGTATCAAAAGGGCTGATACAATCTTGCTATCATAAAAGGAATAAGGAGGAATCCACTATGATTAATTGGAACAATTTGGATACACTTACATCATTTAAAGAACTTTCGGAAGTAGAACGTGTCAATCTTGCAGAAGTGATGTCCGGTGAGAACGGAGCAGAACGTGTTAAGGATTACAGCGTTCCGATGACAGAGGATCTTACTTACAATTACGCTGCAAAAGCAGTAGATGATAAAGTACTTGCAGCACTTGCAAAGCTTGCAAAAGAAGCGCAGCTGACAGAAAAGTACGCAGCACTCTACAATGGAGAAGTGATCAATACAGGAGAAAAGAGACTGGTTCTTCATCAGCTCACCCGTGGACAGCTTGGAGATAAAGTAGAAGCTGACGGAGTGGACAAGCGAGAATTCTATGTTAAGCAGCAGCAGAGGATCGCAGATTTTGCCAATAAAGTACATGCCGGCGAGATCACAAATGCAGCAGGTGAGAAATTCACAACAGTCGTACAGATCGGTATCGGTGGAAGTGACCTTGGTCCTCGCGCAATGTATCTTGCACTTGAGAACTGGGCTAAGAAGAACGGCACATTCAAGATGGAAGCCAAATTCATCAGCAATGTTGACCCGGATGATGCAGCAGCAGTACTGAATTCAATTGATGTAGCACATTCTATTTTTGTTCTGGTATCAAAGTCAGGAACAACTCTTGAGACTCTTACCAATGAGTCATTTGTAAAAGATGCCCTGAAGAATGCAGGTCTGGATGCTTCCAAGCATATGATCGCTGTTACAAGCGAGACATCACCACTTGCAAAGAGCGATGATTATCTTGCAGCATTCTTCATGGATGATTATATCGGAGGACGTTACTCATCTACTTCAGCAGTCGGCGGTGCCGTACTTTCGCTGGCATTTGGACCGGAAGTATTTGCACAGTTCCTTGCAGGAGCAGCAAAGGTAGATGAAGTTTCCAAGAATGAAGATTTATTGAAGAACCCGGCAATGCTGGATGCGATGATCGGTGTATACGAGCGTAATGTACTCGGATATCCGGCAACAGCCGTTCTCCCATATTCACAGGCACTGAACCGTTTCCCGGCACATCTGCAGCAGCTGGATATGGAATCCAATGGTAAATCAGTTAACCGCTTTGGCGAGCCGGTAGATTACCCGACAGGTCCGGTGATCTTCGGAGAACCAGGAACAAACGGACAGCATTCCTTCTATCAGCTTCTCCACCAGGGAACCAACATCATACCGCTCCAGTTCATCGGCTTCAAGAACAGCCAGATCGGAACAGATGTTGTGATTCAGGACAGCACAAGCCAGCAGAAGCTCTGCGCAAACGTAGCTGCACAGATCGTAGCATTTGCATGCGGTAAATCAGACGAGAACCGCAACAAGAATTTTGAAGGTGGACGTCCGTCAAGTATTATCATCGGTAAAGAACTGACACCAGAGACACTCGGTGCACTTCTTGCACATTTTGAGAATAAGGTTATGTTCCAGGGATTTGTATGGAATGTGAACAGCTTCGACCAGGAAGGTGTTCAGCTTGGGAAAGTACTTGCCAAACGTGTACTTGCCCATGAGACAGACGGAGCACTGAAAGTATACAGTGATCTTTTAGATATCTAATCAGAATTAATGAAAGAGACCAGAGTCGGTGCGAATTTTAGGATTCGGACCGGCTTTTTGGATACGAAAATATGCAAGAGAAGCTACCAGGATATTCTGTCAGGATTTCCGGCTGAATGATTACTTTTTAGGAAAAAGACATAAAACCAGGAAAAGAGAACAACTATGAAATTAGAAAATTACGAGGTGCATCTCCCGAATTATTCCATCGGAGATGCAATTTACGATAAAATCGGACCGGTCTGCGAATCTTATGGAAAAACGGTACTTGTGATCGGCGGAAAAAGGGCACTTGATGCGGCTTTTGATAAGATCAAAGCGGCGGTCGACCAGACGAATCTGGAGATTATTGGAAAAGAACTTTATGGGAAAGACTGTACCTATCAGACGGTAGAAAAGCTTCGCCGGATGTCGGTTTATCAGAAAGCAGATATGGTATTTGGAGTAGGAGGGGGCAAAGCACTGGATACGGTAAAATGTCTGTGTATCACAGATGATAAGCCGGTGTTCAGCTTCCCGACAATCGCATCCAACTGTTCGGCATGTACATCGGTGTCGATCATGTATAACGAGGATGGTACATTTCTGAAACCGAATTTCTTCGTGCGTCCGGTCATGCATGCATTTATCGATACAGAAATCATAGCAAAAGCACCGAGTCAGTATATGTGGGCAGGAATTGGTGATACCTATGCAAAATACTATGAAGCAACAATCTCATCAAGGGATGAAAGACTGGAACATTTTACCTCACTTGGTGTAGCAGTCAGTCTGATGTGCAGGAATCCGCTTCTGGAATATGGGCCGAAGGCATTTGCAGACCATAAAAAGGGACTGTGTACATACGATGTAGAGCAGGTGGTTCTGGCGATCGTTGTGACAACCGGAATTGCATCCATTTTCCTTACAAAAGATTTTACACCGGATTATAACAGTGGACTTGCACATGCAATTTTTTATGCTCTGACGAAGTATCCGGTGATCGAGCAGCGGCATCTGCACGGGGAAGTAGTTGGATTTGGTGTGCTTCTGGCACTTCTTGTAGATGGACAGGTAGAAGAATTTGAGAAAATATATCAGCTGAATCGCGAGATAGGTCTTCCGGTGTCCTTGAAAGAAATTGAGATTACAGAGGATGAATGGAAAGAAAGTATGGGACATATTCCGAAAATGTCGGATGTAGCACATTACCCATATAAGGTAACCCGGGAAATGCTGGAAGATGCAATGCAGAAACTGAAAGAAAGAGTCAGAAAGGATCAGAGCCATGAAGAATAAGAAATCCGCAGCTTCCTCTATGATTCTTGGGGTAGCGTTTGTATGGTTTACAACACATTTCGGAGGTGGATTTGCCTCGGGTGCGCAGATCTACAGTTATTATGTGCGTTATGGAATCTGGTGTCTTCTGATGCCGGTTTTGGCCATGGGATATAATGCTGTATTTTTCGCGTACTGCCTCCGGTTTGCGAGAAAGCATGAGGTATATGATTACCGGTCTTATAACAATGCGTTTTACGGGAAGTTTGCGCCGGTATTTTCCAATTTGTTTGAAGTACTGTATATTTGTGTGATGTGCGTGGCTCCCGCAGTTGCATTTGCGACAGGCGGAGCGACCTTAAGTACCCTGACCGGACTTCCGTATCTGCTGTGTACGTTGATTATCGGCATATTTATCTTCGTTGTGGCAGTATTTGGAACAGACCTGGTGCGTAAGGTGGCTTCTGTCCTGTCTGTCTGCATTATCGCAGGTCTTCTGATCGTGTATATTCCGAATATCATCGCAGGTGCAGGGCAGATTGCAGATACAGCTTCACGGATGACTGCAAATGGCGGATCCTTTGGGAAAGCACTCTATTCAGCATTTATTTACGGAACATTCCAGCTGGCAAATGTGGCTGTTTTTGTGCAGCATGCCAAGAGCTTTGAAAAGCCGGATGACGCGGTGCAAAGTATGGGAATCGGATGGATCATCAATGCACTTATGATGATCATGGTTGTGCTTGGGATTATGACTGTTTGTACCAAGCCGGAGATGAGCGAGGCGAGCGTCCCGACACTTTTTATGGTGCAGTGCGGTGTTGGAAAAGGATTTATGATGCCGCTGATTTCTGTTTTGATCATTCTTGGAGCGGTATCTACGGCAGTTAATATGGTGGCTGCAATGGTCAAGAGAATCTGTAGTGGTCTTGATAAGATGAAAAAAGAGACAGGAACGGATGAGAAAAGAAAAATCGGTACAAAGGAAATTGTGGCAGCATTTATCTGCTGTGTTGTAGATTTTGGAATCGCACAGTTCGGGCTTCTGACACTGATCCAGAAGGCGTATAGTGTGCTGGCGTATCTGGCGATTCCGGTAATCCTTATTCCATATCTGATCCACATGGCAGTGACCAGATTTGATACGAAGTAATGAGAGAATAAAGGGAAAAGAGGACAAAAGATGCCAATCGGTGTTATAGTAAATGTAAGTATGGTGATGCCGGTTAGTTATCTTTGGAGTACTTATATTTTACCATTAGTGAGGTGATGGAATGGCAAAGATTACAGTGTGGTCAAAGCAGCATGAAAATGTCTGGAAAGTTCTTCAGGAGACCGGACGATATACGGTAAAGCGAGAGTATATTATAAAGGATCTCAAAGAACATTCGGAGCTGGTTTTGGATACTTATGAATGGCTGGTCAAGAACGGACCGGACTACGGGAACAAACCGGCGGATGTGGAATTTCCGGTATGGGTATCCTTCAGGCAGGATGCAACGATGCTTCCGGAAAAAGGAAGAGTGATCCTGGAACTGGAGATCGAAGAATCCCTGATTACCAGAGTGAATTTCACAAAATGGGGAATGATCCTCAACTATTCCTATATTCCGGCAGACAAGGCGGATGAAAAGCGGCACAAAGAGCTTCTGGAAGCCTATGGAGTCAGCGACACGCAGGCGTATATGTCGCAGTTCTATCCGGAGATCAAACGGGAGATCCGGGAGAGCTGGAAGAGGCTTTTTGATGATGACATCCAGATCGGAAGTGATGGATGTTATGGAAACATCTGGGAGGTGCGAAGAGAATGGGTGAAAAATGTAATACAATAACCTTATATGCATCACAGGCAGACCCGATAATCGAAGCAATTGAGCGGAATGGCGTGTGCTATTCCAAAGAGGCGTATGTGCGGGAAAAATATCAGGAGAGTGCAAAGATTTTCACAACAGTCTATTCCTGGTTTGTGCGTGAGATGGAGAAATATGTGAAGAAGCCGGATGGTGCGGAGTATCCGTACTGGGCATTCCGTGAAGCCTATAATGTGGATCAGTCGATGGGCGGCAACTTCCTGACACTGGAAGTACCATTGGATGAAGTTCTGCTTTTTGATATGTATGACTGGAATAAGATTCTCTGTCTCAAATATATTGGGGAAGATGAAAAAGATGAGAAGCAGTTCCAGGAGCAGCTGGAGATGTATGGGATCAAAGAGATGGATGCGGTGTTGAGTAATTTTTATCCGTTACAGAAGGAGCAGATCCTGAAAAGCTGGCAACGTCTGACACGGTATCATGAAGAATTGGTACATGGAAATACAGAGCTTGTAAGGGATGTACAAGCAGGACTTTGGAGAATAAAAAAGGAGTGGATCAGATAGATGAAAGTATTGGTATACAGAAAATGCAGCACCTGTCAGAAGGCACTGAAATGGCTGGAGGCGCATGAGATTGCATTTGAGGAACGGGCAATCGTGGAGGAAAATCCAACCTATGAAGAGCTGAAGGAATGGCATGCGATGAGTGGGTTCCCGCTGAAAAAGTTTTTTAATACAAGTGGAATGCTTTATAAGCAGATGCAGCTGAAAGACAAGCTTCCGACGATGACGGAAGATGAGCAGATAAAGCTGCTGGCGACAGATGGTATGTTGGTGAAAAGACCGTTTGTAGTTGGGGACGGATTTGTACTGACCGGGTTTAAAGAAAAAGAATGGGAAGAAAAATTGTTGAAGTAGTGGGGAAGATGAGTGCTGTAAAAGGTGCTCATCTTTTTATTCTGCCTGTAAAGAATGTGTAAAAAGAATTGAAAGAAGACGGAACACTTACGAAACTGAGTAAGAAATGGCTTGGACAGGATACGGCTCCGGAAGAGGACCGATTTGAAAAAACGATAAATTAAAAAGAAAAATAACGGGTAACTCAATGAAAAGAGGAACCCGTTATTTTTTATTCAGATTTTTTTGATTTTATTAGACCAAGGAGCAGGACGGCCGGAAAAATAATGGCTGCGAAAATCCCGGTTTTCAGACTGCCACCGGCGTAGGAAGATACCAGACCTGCAAGCGTCGGACCACCGGAACATCCCAGATCTCCGGCAAGTGCAAGGAGGGCAAACATTGTTGTGCCGCCACGTGGAATAGAGACGGATGCGGTGCTGAAAAGTCCCGGCCACATAATTCCAACGGAGAATCCGCAAAGCGCACATCCCAAAAGGTTCAGCGCAGGAAATGGAAGGATGGAAATACATAAATAGGAAAGGATGCAAAGAATGCAGCTTCCTCTCATGAACAGATCCAGCCGGATCCTGTCTCCGTATTTTCCGTAAAGCAGCCGGGAAGCCCCCATACAGGCTGCAAAGGTAAGAGGACCGGCAAGATCGCCGAGTGTTTTGGAAATGTGCAGGCTTGTCTCGGCAAAAGTGGATGCCCATTGGCTGACTGCCTGTTCGCTGGCACCGGCACAGGTCATCATAAGCATTAACATCCAGAAGATTTTAGATGTGCACAATTCTCTGAGAGAAAGTCCCTGTTCACCTTCTTCATGAAGGGAGTAGATTGGTGCATTTCTGAAGAGGAAAGTGTTAAATATTGGGATGACAGCCCACATAAGTGCGAGGATTTTCCAGTGCGATATTCCGAAAAACCAGAAAAATGCGGTTGATAACAGAACAACGCCCACATGCCCCCAACAGTAAAAGGAATGCAGGAGACTCATTGCTTTTTCTTTGTTATCAGTAGGGCAGGCTTCAATGATCGGGCTTACCAGTACTTCGAGAAGTCCACCGCCGATCGCATAAATGATAACTGCGATTACAAGTCCGGTATAAGGGGAGGAAAAAACTTCCGGAAGAACGGTGAGTAATATCAGTCCTGCCGCAGAAAGGATATGCGCAATTAAAATCGAAATGCGGTATCCGATCCTGTCGATGAAGAATGCGGATAGAAGATCGACAAACAGCTGAATGATAAAGTTGAGTGTGATCAAAAAGGTAATTCGTTCTAGTGAAATATGGTAATTATTTTGGAAAGTGACAAAAAGAAGGGGAACAAAATTATTTACGATAGCCTGAACGATGTAACCAATAAAACAAGCGTAGATGGTCTGCATACAATTTGTGTTTTTTTTCATTTCTTAAAAGCTCCTTTCAAAATAGTACTATATCATATTGGAGGGGTGGATGTCTTGACGAATATCGCAGAAACATAGTACAATATCTCCAAAACACAAAAGGTATAATGAGATTGAATGGGCATGGTTAGAAGAAATTCTCCGAATTTAGTTGACTTTTTGATACATCATGATATCATTACTTCGTATGGCTGAAGTGTTCGGGAGGGTGGAACAACTGGCTTTGTAAGAAGAACAAAAGAGAGAGGTTTTGGGAAAAGGAAAATGAATGTGAAATACGATTACGAGAGAATTGTGCAGGGGATCCTGGACATTGGGGAAGCTATGATTAGATGTGGAGCGGAGAACTTCCGTCTGCAGGACAGTCTGTACCGTATTTGCAGAAGTTATGGATTTGTAAAGTATGATATTTTTGTTATACCAAGCAATATCCAGATTACGGCAGAGACACCGGAAGGGCAGATTATTACACAGATCCGACTGGTAGAAATAGGGGAATGTGACTTTGACAAGCTGGATTATCTGAATAATCTGTGCCGTAAAATCTGTAAAGAAAAGCCGGATGCAAAAGAAATGAGAAGACAGTTTGAAGAGGTGATGGGAAGACCGGAACAGAAGTGGTACACCCATTATGCGGCCGGTATTTTAGGTGGTACCGGATTTGCGGTATTCTTTGGATGTGATATAAGGGATGCGATCATTGCGGTGATCGTATCAATTGTGATCGTTGCAGCAGGGAACTGGCTGGCCGAACGTGAGAAGAACCTGCTGGCATATAACCTGATCTTATCGTTTATTGCAGAGATGATCATTCTGTTATCTGTTAAATTTGGATTTGCGGATCATGAGGAGCGGATCATGATCGGAATTGTCATGCTCCTGATCAGTGGACTGAGTACGACGAACGGAATCCGTGATCTGCTTCAGAAAGACTTTATCTCCGGATCGATCAATATCATGAATTCCATGCTTGGTGCTTCCGGAATCGCATTTGGTACGGCGATACCGATGATTCTTTTTGGCGGTGTAGAGGCGGAAGGATATATCCTTACCCCGAATCTGATCGTACAGCTGATTTCCTGTACCGCAGCCTGCGTGGGATTTGCACTGTGGTTTAAGATCCGGGGCATGCAGGTGGTTTACTGTGGAATCGGAGCATTTTTTACATGGCTGATTTATGCACTTGTTTATGAGGCGCGTCCAAGTAACTTCCTTGCAACTACAATTGCGGCGACATTCGTTGCATTCTATGCATTTATTATGTCGCGGATAAATAAAGCACCATCAACAATTTTCCTGACAGCGTCTGTATTCCCTCTGATTCCTGGACCGAATCTGTACTATGTAATGTACGCATGCGTAAGCGGGAATATGCATATGCTCCTGGAACAGACGATCACACTTTTTGCAACCTGCGTTGCAATTGCATTTGGATTTAACTTTGTAGATATTGCATCAAGAACTATCATGCGTAGTATGAAGGTAGAATATCACATTGGAAAAAGTGACAGATAAATAAAAAGTTTCAGCCGCGGATTTCATTCTGCGGCTGAAATTTTAGCCTGTGTGCCGGGAATATGCCTGGATGAGAGCAGATTCCGGATGCACCTGGACAGTCCGAAGGCTTTCGTAAAAAATTATTTAATTTCTTGACTTTATACTTTCGGTATGGTACACTAACCTAGCGAATGGAAGTATAGGTCTTTTTTTTATGCCTATTTTTAACAAAGAAAGTTTCAGGCGTGAAGCTTTCACGACAGCCTCGCAAGCTGTCATGCAACTAAAAATTAGAACATAAAAAGCGAGGTGGAAGTTGTGCGTACAAGAATTACACTGGAATGTACAGAATGCAAGCATCGTAACTACAACATGACAAAGGATAAGAAGTCTCATCCGGAACGCATGGAAACAAAGAAATACTGTAGATTCTGCAAATCACACACATTACACAAAGAGACGAAATAGTCGTTGAAGGGAAGTGAATGTTATGGGCGAATCTAAAGACAAAGCGAAGACAAAAGAGAAGAAAACTCCTTTCTTCAAAGGTCTGAAAGCTGAGTTTAATAAGATTATCTGGCCAGACAAAACCACACTTACCAAACAGACAGCTGCGGTCGTAGTTGTTTCCGTTATCTTAGGAGCGATTATCACGATCTGTGATATCCTGGTAAAATTCGGGGTAGATTTATTAGTTAGATAAGATACTGATAAATGGTAATGCAGGAAAGGTGAGTTTATGGCAGAAGCAAAATGGTATGTTGTGCATACCTATTCAGGGTATGAAAACAAGGTAAAAGCCAACATTGACAAAACGATCGAGAACCGTCATCTGGAAGATGAGATCCTTGAGGTCCGTGTTCCGATGCAGGAAGTTGTCGAATTGAAGAACGGCGTACAGAAAGCGTCTCAGAAAAAGATGTTTCCGGGATATGTTCTGATCCACATGATCATGAACGATGATACCTGGTATGTGGTACGAAACACAAGAGGTGTTACAGGATTTGTAGGTCCTGGATCCAAACCGGTTCCGCTTACAGATGAAGAGATGACACCACTTGGTATCCAGAAAGAAGACATCGTGGTAGATTTTGAAGAAGGAGATACTGTGACAGTAACAGGCGGAGCCTGGGAAGGAACAGTCGGCATGATTCAGACTATCAATATGGCTAAACAGAGCCTGACGATCAATGTTGATTTATTCGGCCGCGAAACGCCGGTAGAAATCAGTTTCGCAGAAGTCAAAAAAATGTAACTTTATGCGCAGTGCATAATGAACACGTGGGAGGGAAATCCCCGCAAATACCACAAGGAGGTACTTTAAAATGGCAAAAAAAGTTTCAGGTTATATCAAATTACAGATTCCAGCTGGAAAGGCTACTCCGGCTCCACCGGTTGGTCCTGCTCTTGGACAGCACGGTGTAAATATCGTTGAATTTACAAAACAGTTCAACGCAAAGACAGCTGATCAGGGAGATCTGATCATTCCTGTAGTAATTACAGTTTACAGTGACAGAAGTTTCAGCTTCGTTACAAAGACTCCTCCGGCAGCAGTTCTTATTAAGAAAGCCTGCAACATTAAATCTGGTTCAGGTGTTCCGAACAAGACAAAAGTTGCTAAGATTACAAAAGCTCAGGTAAAGGAAATCGCAGAACTTAAGATGCCAGACCTGAACGCTGCATCCGTAGAAACAGCTATGAGCATGATCGAAGGAACATGCCGCAGCATGGGTGTAACTGTAGTAGAGGACTAATTCAGACTGCATAAGCAGAATGTAAGGAAACTGAAAAAATACGTGGGAGGGAATTCCCGTAATCACCACTAGGAGGTATTTAGAATGAAAAGAGGAAAGAAATACGTAGAAGCTGCAAAGTTAATCGACAGAGCAACTCTCTATGATAGAGATGAAGCGATCGCACTTGTTAAGAAGAGCGCGACAGCTAAATTTGATGAAACAATCGAAGCTCATATCAGAACAGGATGTGACGGACGTCATGCAGATCAGCAGATCCGTGGCGCTGTAGTTCTTCCGCACGGAACTGGTAAAAAGGTTCGTATCCTTGTATTTGCTAAGGACGCTAAAGCTGAAGAAGCTAAAGCTGCCGGAGCAGATTACGTAGGTGGAGATGAACTCATTCCGAAGATCCAGAATGAAAACTGGTTCGAATTCGATGTAGTTGTAGCTACACCGGATATGATGGGTGTTGTTGGACGTCTCGGACGTGTACTTGGACCAAAAGGTTTAATGCCAAACCCGAAGGCTGGTACAGTAACAATGGACGTTACAAAAGCTATCAACGAAATCAAAGCTGGTAAGATTGAGTACAGATTGGACAAGACAAATATCATCCATGTACCGGTAGGAAAAGCTTCTTTCACTGAAGAACAGCTTGCTGACAACTTCCAGACGCTTATCGATGCGATTAACAAAGCTAAACCGGCAGCAGTAAAGGGTCAGTATCTTAAGAGTGTGACACTTACTTCTACAATGGGACCTGGTGTAAAAATCAACCCAATGAAGCTTGCTTAATCAGTATTGAATAAATGTAAATAATAGAGACACCGTATGCGGAGTGATCCGGTACGGTGTCTTTTTGTGCAGCATGAAATCTAACAAACAGTATTCTGTATACATTGTGCATTTTCTGACGAACAATGCATGAAAACATTGAAAATCGGGGAAAATAATGATAACCTATGCCTGTGAAAAAAATATCAAGTAATTAAAAGGAGGCACTTTGTCATGGTTAATATTCAAAAGGCAGCAATTATCGGATGTGGGTTTGTAGGAGCGTCCTCTGCGTTCAGTTTACTTCAGAAAGGGATCTTTTCCGAACTGGTACTGATCGATGCGAATAAAGAAAAAGCAGAAGGGGAGGCAATGGACATAAGCCACGGTAGACCATATGCGCACCCGATGAAAATATATGCGGGATCTTATGATGATATCAGTGATTGTTCACTAATCATCATTACGGCTGGAGCAAATCAAAAACCGGGAGAGACAAGACTGGATCTGGTACACAAAAATGTAGCAATTTTCAAATCGATTATTCCGGAAATCACAAAACGCGGATTTGAAGGAATCCTGCTTGTTGTAGCAAATCCGGTGGATATTCTGACTTATGCGGCACTTAAGATTTCCGGATATCCGAAGGAAAGAGTATTCGGAAGCGGAACCGTTCTGGATACTGCAAGATTCCGCTATCTGTTAAGTGAACATCTTCAGGTTGCGAGCCGGAGCGTACATGCCAATATCATCGGAGAGCATGGGGACAGTGAGCTTGCTGTATGGAGCGGGGCAAATGTAGCGGGAATTCCAATCAATGATTTCTGTGAACTTCGCGGACATTATCAGCATCAGGAATCTATGGAAAGAATTTATAAGACTGTACGGGACAGTGCTTATGATATTATCCAGAAAAAGGGTGCAACCTATTATGGTGTGGCAATGGCGGTTGCGAGAATTGCAGAAAGCATTGTTATGAATGAAAATGCGGTTCTTCCTGTCACGAGTCTGATGGAGGGAGAATACGGACTGGAAGGACTCTGTATCAGTGTTCCGACCATAGTTTCGCAGAAAGGTGCAGAAAGAGTTCTTGAGATTCCACTGAGCGATGAAGAAAAAGAAAAATTGCTTTCATCTGCAAAAGAATTGAAGGAAGTTCTGGATGGTTTGGACTTATAATAGAAGAAACTGGATGAAATTGAAAAAATGAAAAAATACACTTGACTTTCTGGTAAACGTATGCTATATTTACGAAGTAACTGCCGAAGACAGTAGGTGCCGTAAGGCATAAGGGTCAAAACGCCTACCGAGGAAGACAAGATTCATTAGATTTGAATTTGTAAACCTCTGTGCTTTGGCGCGGAGGTTTTTTAGCGCATGATTGCGTGATATGAAAGTCCCCGCTGGGACCGAGACTTTCTGGCAGTTGAAAATACTACAAGGAGGTGCACCATTCGTGGCAAAAGTTGAATTAAAACAACCTATCGTACAGGCAATCGTTGAAGATCTCACAGATGCTCAGTCAGCAGTTATCGTTAACTACTGTGGACTTACAGTAGCTCAGGATACTGAACTTCGTAAACAGCTGAGAGAAGCAGGTGTTATCTACAAAGTTTGCAAGAACACAATGATGAAGAGAGCTTTTGAAGGAACAGATTTCGCACAGCTTGACGAATATCTGGAAGGACCGAACGCTATTGCAATTTCTAAAGAAGATGCAACAGCACCGGCAAGAATCATCTGCGATTTCGCTAAGAAAGCAGAAGCTCTTGAAGTAAAAGCAGGTGTAGTTGAAGGCTCAGTATATGATGCAGCTGGTATTCAGGAACTTTCTAAGATTCCGTCAAGAGAAGTACTGCTGTCCAAATTACTTGGAAGCTTACAGTCACCTATTACAAACCTTGCTCGTGTTCTTAATCAGATCGCAGAACAGGGTGATGCTCCGGCAGAAGCTGAAGCAGAAGCACCGGCAGCAGAGTAAGCTGTACCGGAATCCCATCCGAGTGTGGGAACAGTAAGAGGCGAAAGAGCCAATCATTAAAATCAAATGGAGGAAAATAAAATGGCAAAATTAACAACAGCAGAATTTATTGAAGCTATCAAAGAATTATCTGTACTTGAATTAAATGACTTAGTTAAAGCATGTGAAGAAGAATTTGGTGTATCCGCAGCAGCAGGTGTTGTAGTAGCAGCAGCAGCAGAAGGTGGAGCAGCAGCAGAAGAAAAAGATGAGTTCGACGTAGAACTTGTTTCTGCTGGAGCATCTAAAGTTAAAGTTATCAAAGTTGTTCGTGAAATCACAGGACTTGGACTTAAAGAAGCTAAAGAATTAGTTGACGGAGCACCGAAGGTAGTTAAAGAAGGCGTTTCTAAAGCTGAAGCTGAAGAAATCAAAACAAAACTTGAAGCTGAAGGAGCAGAAGTTAACCTTAAGTAATTTTGGTTATCACACTGTGAATGACAAGAGCGTATCGCGCAGGATTTCCTGCAGTGATACGCTCTTTTGATTTTTTGTACTTTTCTGCGGTATGTATACAATGATGATGAGGATTGCGAGAATGCAAAGCACGTAGCAATCTGGTATCAAAGGGACCGAAAGTAAATTTTGCCACTTACATTATAAAATACAATAAAAATACAATTCTTTGAAAAGTTAGACTTGACAATCGGGAAAAACCTGTGGTAAAGTAAAAAATGCGCTATTGTGGAAACGTATGCCATAAGTGCGCCCTGAATAAGGCGGAAATAACCCGAAAATTTATCATATAAGGAGTGAAACGTCAAATGGAGAAAAACAGAATTCGTCCCATCACAAACGGAAAAAGTATGCGCATGAGCTATTCCCGGCAAAAAGAAGTACTCCAAATGCCTAATTTGATCGAAGTTCAGACCGACTCTTACAAATGGTTCCTGGATGAAGGATTAAAAGAAGTATTTGATGATATTTCTCCGATTACCGATTACAGCGGACATCTGAGCCTGGAATTTGTCGACTTTACATTGTGCACAGATGAAACCAAGTACACAATCGAGGAATGTAAAGAACGCGATGCTACTTATGCTGCACCGCTTAAAGTGAAGGTAAGACTTCACAACAAAGAGACAGATGAGATCAATGAACATGAGATCTTTATGGGTGATTTACCGATTATGACAAGAACCGGTACCTTTGTAATCAATGGTGCGGAACGTGTTATTGTCAGCCAGCTGGTGCGTTCACCTGGTATTTATTATGGAATTGCGCATGATAAACTTGGTAAAGAATTATACTCTTGTACCGTTATCCCGAACAGGGGTGCATGGCTTGAATATGAGACGGACTCCAATGACGTTTTCTATGTCCGTGTGGACAGAACCCGTAAGGTGCCGATCACAGTCCTGATCCGTGCACTTGGTATTGGAACGAATGCTGAGATTATCGATCTTTTTGGTGAAGAGCCAAAGATTCTCGCAAGTTTCACAAAGGATACTTCAGAGAACTATCAGGAAGGTCTTCTCGAATTATATAAGAAGATCCGTCCGGGTGAACCGCTTGCTGTAGACAGTGCAGAAAGTCTGATCACCAGCATGTTCTTTGACCCGAGACGTTATGACCTTGCAAAGGTTGGACGTTATAAATTTAATAAGAAGCTTATGCTCAAGAACCGTATCACAGGACATACGCTGGCTGAAGACGTAGTAAGTCCGATGACAGGTGAAGTAATTGCAGAAGCAGGAGCTGTCGTTGACAGAGAACTTGCAGATGCCATCCAGAATGCAGCTGTTCCATATGTGTGGATCGCAAGAGAAGAAAGTGACCGTAATATCAAAGTACTTTCTAATATGATGGTAGATCTCAAAGCTGTATGTGGAATCGATCCGGAAGAAGTTGGCGTAACTGAACTGGTATACTATCCGGTACTTGCTGAACTCCTGGAAGAGACAGCCGGAGATATCGATGAGCTGAAAGAAGCAATTCATAAGAATATTCATGAACTGATTCCGAAGCATATTACAAAAGAAGACATTATGGCGTCTATCAATTACAATATGCATCTTGAATATGGAATCGGTAAAGATGATGATATTGACCACTTGGGTAACAGACGTATCCGTGCGGTTGGAGAACTTCTCCAGAATCAGTACAGAATCGGTCTTTCAAGACTGGAAAGAGTTGTTCGTGAAAGAATGACAACACAGGATCTGGAGGGCATTTCTCCGCAGTCACTGATCAATATCAAGCCTGTAACTGCTGCTGTTAAAGAGTTCTTCGGATCATCACAGCTGTCACAGTTCATGGATCAGAATAACCCGCTTGGTGAGCTGACTCACAAGAGACGTCTTTCCGCACTTGGTCCAGGTGGACTTTCCCGTGACCGTGCCGGATTCGAGGTTCGTGACGTTCACTACTCACATTACGGAAGAATGTGTCCGATCGAGACACCTGAAGGACCGAACATCGGTCTGATCAACTCTCTCGCATGTTATGCAAGAATCAATGAGTACGGATTTATAGAAGCACCGTACCGTAAGATTGACAAAACAGATCCGCAGAATCCGGTTGTAACCGAAGAGGTAGTATATATGACTGCGGATGAAGAAGATAATTATCATGTAGCACAGGCGAATGAGCCTCTGGATGAGGAAGGACATTTCATTCATAAGAATGTATCTGGTCGTTACCGTGATGAGACTCAGGAATACGAGAAAAGAATGTTTGATTACATGGACGTATCTCCGAAGATGGTATTCTCTGTTGCTACAGCACTGATTCCGTTCCTGCAGAACGATGATGCGAACCGTGCGCTGATGGGATCCAACATGCAGCGTCAGGCAGTACCGCTTCTTACTACAGAAGCTCCGGTAGTCGGAACAGGTATGGAAGTAAAATCTGCTGTCGACTCAGGTGTATGTGTCGTTGCAGAAGAAGGTGGTATTGTTGAGAGATCAACATCTACCGAAATCACAATTAAACAGGATGACAAGACAAGAAAGACTTATAAGCTGACCAAATTCCTGCGAAGCAACCAGAGCAACTGCTACAACCAGAGACCGATTGTTGTTAAAGGTGAAAGAGTGGAAAAGGGACAGGTAATCGCAGACGGACCATCTACCTCCAATGGTGAGATGGCTCTTGGTAAGAACCCGTTGATCGGATTTATGACCTGGGAAGGTTACAACTACGAGGATGCTGTACTTCTTAGTGAACGTCTTGTACAGAATGATGTTTACACATCTGTTCATATCGAAGAATATGAAGCAGAAGCCCGTGATACAAAGCTCGGACCAGAAGAAATTACACGTGATATTCCAGGCGTAGGTGATGATGCACTGAAAGATCTGGATGAGAGAGGTATTATCCGTATCGGTGCTGAGGTTCGTGCAGGAGATATTCTTGTCGGCAAAGTTACTCCGAAGGGAGAGACAGAACTGACAGCAGAGGAAAGACTTCTTCGTGCAATCTTTGGAGAAAAAGCTCGTGAAGTAAGAGATACTTCTCTGAAAGTACCTCATGGTGAATACGGTATCGTTGTAGATGCAAAAGTATTTACAAGAGAAAATGGAGATGAACTTTCACCGGGAGTTAACCAGGCAGTCCGTATCTACATCGCACAGAAGAGAAAGATCTCTGTAGGTGATAAGATGGCCGGACGTCATGGTAACAAGGGTGTTGTTTCCCGTGTACTTCCAGTAGAAGATATGCCGTTCCTTCCGAACGGACGTCCGCTTGACATCGTGCTGAACCCACTGGGTGTACCGTCACGTATGAATATCGGACAGGTACTGGAGATCCACCTTTCTCTGGCTGCCAAAGCACTTGGATTCAACATTGCAACACCAGTATTCGATGGTGCAAACGAGGTTGATATTATGGATACCCTGGATCTGGCGAACGATTATGTTAACCTGTCCTGGGAAGAATTTGAAGCAAGACATAAAGAAGAACTTCTTCCGGAAGTTATGGATTATCTGTATGAGAACAGAGACCACAGAGCACTGTGGAAAGGCGTTCCGCTTTCAAGAGACGGTAAAGTAAGACTGAGAGACGGTCGTACCGGAGAATATTTCGACAGCCCGGTAACAATCGGACACATGCATTATCTGAAACTGCATCACCTGGTTGATGATAAGATCCATGCACGTTCAACCGGTCCTTACTCACTGGTAACACAGCAGCCACTTGGTGGTAAAGCACAGTTCGGTGGACAGCGTTTCGGAGAGATGGAGGTTTGGGCACTGGAAGCTTACGGTGCATCTTATACTCTGCAGGAAATCCTGACAGTTAAATCCGATGATGTGGTTGGTCGTGTGAAGACATACGAAGCAATCATCAAAGGTGAAAATATTCCTGAACCGGGAATTCCGGAATCCTTCAAGGTACTTCTTAAAGAACTTCAGTCACTCGGTCTGGATGTACGTGTCCTGGATGAGAACAATGAAGAAGTTCAGATCATGGAAAGTGTAGATTACGGTGATACAAACCTGAATCACATTATTGAAGGAGACAGACGCTACAATAACGACGAAGATTACGGCAAACACGGATACAGCAAGCAGGAATTCTCAGAAGGAGAACTGGTTGATGTAGAAGATGAGCCGGAGGAAGATGACAGCTTCGACGATTTTGATGGCGATATGAACGATGATTTTGATGACGACATGGATTTAGAATAGGAGGATGCCGAGAATGACAGAAACAAAAAAAGAACCAACGTATCAACCGATTTCATTTGATGCGATTAAAATAGGTCTGGCATCTCCGGAAAAGATTCTGGAATGGTCAAGAGGTGAAGTTACAAAGCCGGAGACAATCAACTACAGAACACTGAAGCCGGAAAGAGACGGTCTGTTCTGTGAGAAAATCTTCGGACCTAGCAAAGACTGGGAATGCCACTGTGGTAAATACAAAAAGATCCGTTATAAAGGTGTTGTATGCGACCGCTGTGGTGTAGAAGTAACAAAAGCAACTGTGCGACGTGAACGTATGGGTCACATCGCACTTGCAGCACCGGTTTCTCATATCTGGTATTTCAAAGGTATTCCGAGCCGTATGGGACTGATCCTGGATCTTTCACCGAGAACTCTGGAAAAAGTACTGTATTTCGCTTCTTATATCGTACTTGATAAGGGAGAGACAGATCTCTCTTACAAGCAGGTTCTTTCAGAAGCTGAATACCAGGAAGCAAGAGAAAACTGGGGCAATGGCTTCCGCGTAGGAATGGGAGCAGAAGCGATCAAAGAACTTCTTGAAGCGATCGATCTTGAAAAAGATTATGCTGAACTGCAGGCAGGACTTGAGGGTGCTACCGGACAGAAGAGAGCAAGAATCGTTAAGAGACTTGAAGTAGTAGAAGCTTTCCGCGAATCAGGAAACAAACCGGAATGGATGATCATGACTGCAATCCCGGTAATTCCGCCGGATCTGCGTCCGATGGTACAGTTGGATGGTGGACGTTTTGCAACATCTGACCTGAATGATCTGTACAGAAGAATTATCAACAGAAATAACCGTCTGAGAAGACTCCTTGAACTGGGAGCTCCGGACATTATCGTTAGAAATGAAAAGAGAATGCTGCAGGAAGCTGTAGATGCTCTGATCGACAATGGACGTCGTGGACGTCCGGTAACAGGTCCTGGAAACAGAGCACTGAAATCCCTTTCTGATATGCTGAAAGGTAAATCAGGACGTTTCCGTCAGAACCTGCTCGGAAAACGTGTTGACTACTCAGGACGTTCCGTTATCGTTGTAGGACCGGAATTGAAGATCTATCAGTGCGGTCTTCCGAAAGAAATGGCAATCGAGCTGTTCAAGCCGTTTGTTATGAAAGAACTTGTTGAGAGCGGAGCTGCTCACAATATTAAGAATGCTAAGAAAATGGTAGAGCGTCTTCAGCCGGAAGTATGGGATGTGCTTGAAGATGTAATCAAAGAGCATCCGGTTATGCTGAACCGTGCTCCTACACTTCACCGTCTTGGTATCCAGGCATTTGAACCGATTCTGGTAGAAGGTAAAGCAATTAAGCTTCATCCACTGGTATGTACCGCATTCAATGCCGATTTCGATGGTGACCAGATGGCGGTTCATCTTCCGCTTTCTGTAGAAGCTCAGGCTGAGTGCCGTTTCCTTCTGCTTTCACCAAACAACCTTCTGAAACCGTCTGATGGTGGTCCGGTAGCTGTTCCTTCACAGGATATGGTTCTTGGTATCTACTATCTGACGCAGGAAAGACCGGGAGCCAAGGGAGAAGGAAAAGTATTCAAGAGTGTGAATGAAGCGATCCTTGCTTATGAAAACGGAGTTGTAACTCTTCACTCAAGAATCAAAGTACGTGTGACAAAGACGATGCCGGATGGAACAAAGAAGACCGGTACAGTAGAGTCTACACTTGGACGTTTCATTTTCAACGAAATCATTCCGCAGGATCTTGGTTTTGTTGATCGTGAAAAAGAAGGAAATGAACTGGTTCTTGAAGTGGATTTCCATGTAGGAAAGAAACAGCTGAAACAGATTCTTGAAAAAGTTATTAACACACATGGTGCGTCAGCTACAGCTGAAGTACTTGACCATGTAAAATCAATGGGATACAAGCTCTCTACAAGAGCAGCTATGACTGTATCTATTTCAGATATGACTGTACCGCCACAGAAACCGGAACTGATCGCAAGAGCACAGTCAACGGTTGATAAGATCACACGTAACTTCAAACGTGGTCTTATTACAGAAGAAGAGCGTTACAAAGAGGTTGTAGAAACCTGGAAAGAAACAGATGATGAGCTTACAGAAGCCCTTCTTACAGGACTTGATAAATACAACAATATCTTCATGATGGCAGATTCCGGAGCCCGTGGATCTTACAAACAGATCAAACAGCTTGCAGGTATGCGTGGACTTATGGCGGATACAACCGGTCATACGATCGAACTGCCAATCAAGTCAAACTTCCGTGAAGGTCTGGACGTACTGGAATACTTCATGTCTGCGCATGGAGCTCGAAAAGGTATGTCAGATACTGCCCTTCGTACAGCCGATTCAGGATACCTGACAAGACGTCTTGTTGACGTATCACAGGATCTGATCATCCGTGAGGTTGACTGTGTAAGCAAAGATGCCGAAATTCCGGGAATGTATCTGCATGCATTTATGGATGGAAATGAAGAAATCGAAAGTCTTCAGGAACGTATTACAGGAAGATATTCATGCTATACAATCTGTGACAAAGATGGCAATGTTCTTGTAAAGGCAAACCACATGATCACACCAAAACGTGCAGAAAAGATTATGAAATATGGTGTGGATGAAAATGGAAATTCACCGCTTAAGAAAGTGAAAGTCCGTACAATCCTGACCTGTAAATCACACATTGGTATCTGTGCGAAATGTTATGGTGCCAATATGGCAACAGGTGAACCTGTACAGGTTGGTGAAGCTGTCGGTATTATCGCAGCTCAGTCAATCGGTGAACCTGGTACACAGCTGACCATGCGTACTTTCCATAGTGGTGGTGTAGCCGGTGGAGATATCACACAAGGTCTTCCTCGTGTCGAAGAACTTTTTGAAGCAAGAAAGCCGAAAGGTCTTGCTATCATCACAGAAATCGCAGGTGTTGCAAACCTGAACGATACAAAGAAGAAGCGTGAAATCATCGTTACCAATCAGCAGACAGGTGAGACAAAGACTTATCTGATTCCTTATGGATCACGTATTAAAGTACAGGATGGAGCTGTTCTGGAAGCCGGTGACGAGCTTACAGAAGGTAGCGTGAACCCACATGACCTTCTTAAGATCAAAGGTCTTCGTGCTGCACAGGACTACATGCTTCAGGAAGTACAGAGAGTATACCGTTTGCAGGGTGTAGAAATCAATGATAAGCATATCGAAGTTATCGTTCGTCAGATGCTGAAGAAGATCCGCATCGAAGAAAGAGGGGATACTGAATTCCTTCCGGGAACAATGGTGGATGTCCTTGAGTTCAACGATGTAAATGAACAGATGGTAACAGAAGGTAAAGAACCTGCAACAGGAGAACAGATCATGCTTGGTATTACCAAGGCATCCCTGGCAACAGATTCCTTCCTGTCAGCTGCATCCTTCCAGGAGACAACCAAGGTTCTGACTGAGGCTGCTATCAAAGGTAAGGTTGACCACCTGATCGGTCTGAAAGAGAACGTCATTATCGGTAAACTGATTCCGGCAGGAACAGGTATGAGAAAATACCGTGACGTTAAACTTGATACAGGTCTTGGTATGGATATGGACGACGAAATCAGTTTTGATGATTTTGATATGGATGATGATACTGAGTCTGAAGTATCGGCAGAGACAGCAGAAACTGTTGAAACCGAAGAAAATGCTGACGAAACAGTTACAGTTGAAGAATAGGCTTTATATGCTAAGAGAGGCAGATACGTTGAATGGCGTGTCTGCTTTTCTTGCTTTAAAGACATGAAAAACAAAAATATTTGAAAAATAATTCCGATTCTTTAACACTTTACAAAAATGAAGGGTTGCAAAATATGAAAAAATACAGTAGCATATAAATAATCAATCGAAAATCAGGGGGTGTGATATGCTGGATTTAGCTCATATTGGTGAACGGATCAGAGAATGCAGAAAAAAGAAAATGATGACAATCCGGGTTTTGGGAGAATATACAGGACTTTCAGCGGGCTATCTGAGTATGCTGGAACAGAATAAGACATCTCCGAATGTGGACAGTCTTGCGCGAATTTGTGAAGCACTGGATATTGATATACAGTATGCACTGGAAGGGGAAATGCCGGGAAAGACGGTTATACACAGAGAAGAAATGAGTAAGCATCTTTATCCGGAAGAAAATATGACGGTTGAGGTTGCAGACTTTGGTCAGGGAGAATCGATTTTTGAATATATTACGATTGAACCGGGAGAATCTGCGAAAAAAGAAGAATATCGTCATGTCTTTTCGGAAATGTGTATGGTGATAAAAGGAACTCTGAATGTAGAGGTGGAAGGAAAAATTTGCAGTTTACATCCGGGAGACAGTGTATATATAAAGAGCAGAGAGCGTCATAGTATTTCCAATCCCGGAAAAGAACCTTGTGTCAGTATATGGGTATATCACCGGGATGTACCAAGACGGTTTGAAAGGAATGAAAATAAAATTGTGAAATAAATAGCATTCCTCTTGACAATCTTAGAGTATGGTTCTATAATAAGGAAAATTACACATATGAATAAATATTCATCTAAGTGAATTTACAAAATTGAACTGTTAAAACGGGGTTTCTTCGAAATTCACGCAACTCTGAAGACAGTGTTATTTACGAAAGTGTATAAAGACTGATTTTATACATACAATACGGACAATCTAATAATTAAACATAGACGTCATAGCGTGAAACTATGACCTTTGAAAGAAGACAAGGACGTCATGATGCAAATCATGGCGTTCTTTTGTTTACACTACTAGACTGCGGTCTAGTAAAGTATTACATTGTCGCAGAGGGACGGACATATCTGGTAAATATACCGTATCAGAAGAACAAAAGTACATGAGAGGAGAACAAAAATGGACAGATTAACTCAATTGCGAGAGTACATGGAAAAAGAAAGACTGGATGCGTTTTATATTGCAAAGCCGGCGAATGTACGTTGTATCAGCGGATTTACGGGGGAAGACTCATTCCTTTTTATCACAAAGGCGAATCAGTATTTTATCACTGATGCAAGATACACAGAGCAGGCATCTTATGAATGTCCGGATTACGAACTTGTAAACTGGCGAATCAATTTTGGCTGCAGCATGGGGAAAGCTGTTGCATATTGCGCAGACAAAGATGGAGTTAAAACAATTGGATTTGAACAGGATCATCTGACATTTGAAAAATGGAACTCTATGCAGGCTGAACTCAGTGCTGAGATGGTTCCGACGCTGAACGTAATCGAAGGCTTCCGCGCGATCAAGACGCCGGAAGAGATCAAGAACCTTACCGTTGCCTGCGATATCGCATCCAGAGCATTTGAAAAAATTATAAAAGACATCCGTCCGGGTGTGACAGAAAAAGAAATCGCATCCAGACTTGCACATTACATGGTAATGGAAGGTGCAGATACCAAACCGTACGGTGGAATCGTTATTTCAGGAGCAAAGAGCTCTCTGCTTCACGGGATTCCGGACAGTAAGCCAATCGAATACGGTGATTTCGTATTGATGGATTATGGATGCCAGTACAAAGGTTATCTTTCAGATATGACAAGAACAGTAGTTGTCGGCAAGGCAGACGCCAAACAGAGAGAAGTTTATGATCTCTGCCGTCGTATGACAGAAGATACAGAAGCATCTGTAAGAGCCGGTGTGACAGGAACTTCCTGCTATGAAGCTTCGCTTGAAGCAATCAAAGATACAGAATACCTTCCGTATAATTATACAGGAATCGGTCATGGAGTTGGGCTGTTCGTCCATGAACTTCCGAATATCGGACTGAACTGTGAGAATATCTTACAGGAGAACAGCATAATGACAGTAGAACCAGGACTTTATATTCCGGGTTGGGGTGGTGTCAGACTTGAGGATCAGGGCATCATCACAAAAGACGGATATGAAAACCTGATCAGTGCTACACATGAGCTAATAGAATTATAAATGAAAAAGGAGGACAACATTTATGAAAAAGAAATTATTAGCAGCTTTACTTGCTACAGCAATGACAGTAACAATGTTTGCTGGCTGTGGTACACCGGGATCCAAAGATTCCAAGAAAGATGACAGCAGTGCTTCATCAGGAAAGAAGAGAATTACTTACACACTTCGTGAAGACCTTCCTTCTATGGATCCACAGAACAGTAACTCTATCTCATGTGCAACAGCAGAAATCTGCACCTATGCGATGCTGACACGTAACGTGGAAGGCGAAGTCAAACCAGATGCAGCTGAAAGCTGGGATATTTCAGATGATGGACTTACTTATACATTCCACCTTCGTGATGGACTGAAATGGTCTGACGGAGAAGATGTAAAAGCAGGCGATTATGTTTATGGTATCCAGAGACTTATGGATCCAGAAATGGCAAGCGATTACGCATTCATCGGATATATCCTCAAAAACGGTGCAGAAGTAAATAAAGGTTCTGTACCTGTCGATGAACTTGGCGTATCTGCACCAGATGACAAGACAGTTGTTATCGAACTTGCACATCCGGCTACATACTTCCTTAGTATGGCTGCTATGGCTACATTTGGTCCTACAAGACAGGATTATGTAGAAAAATACGGAAAAGAATATGCAGCTGATCCGGAAAAATCTGTTTATAACGGACCGTTCAAGATGACAGAGTGGAAACACGGCGATGAAATGATCCTTTCTAAGAATGAAAATTACTGGGATGCAGACAGCATCAAGCTTGATGAAATCTGCGTAAAGACAGTTGCAGATGCTAAGACAGCGGTTGCTATGTGGGAACAGGGCGAAGTTGATATCACAATTGTACCTACTGAAATGACAGATCAGTATACAGAAAATACTGAATTCTACTATACAGGTGCAGATGATTACATCATGCTCAACATGTCAGAAGACAGACCGCTTGCTAACAAGAACTTGAGATTTGCTTTGAACTATGCAATCAACAGAACAGAATACAACAAGCTGGTTAACAATGACGTATATGACGTTGCACAGAGACTTGTACTTCCAAACGTGCAGGCGGCAGATGACCAGACATACGGCGAAGCTTATCCATATACACCATTCCCGGCAGAAAATGATAATGATAAAGCAAAAGAATATCTGGATGCAGCAATGAAAGAAATGGGCGTTTCTAATCCGGCAGACATCAAGATTACTCTTCTTACAACTGATACAGATGGTGCTAAGAAGCAGGCTGAAGTTCTTCAGGAACAGTATCAGAAGAACCTTGGTATTAAAGTAGAAATCAACCAGGTAACTTACAAACAGAGACTTCAGATGGAAACTGAAAAAGATTACGATATGGTAGTAACAGGATGGGTTCCGGACTACTCTGACGCATACTCTTATCTGGAACTGTGGATCAGCGATAGTCAGTATAACCACTCTGGATATGCGAACGCTGAATATGATAAGCTTCTTAAAGATTCTCAGACAGAGACAGATGCTAAGACAAGACAGGATATGCTGTTCCAGGCAGAAAAGATCTTCCTTGAAGAAGATTCCGCTCTTGTACCGCTTCAGTTACGTAGAGACCAGTATCTGATCAATCCGAAGATTTCTAACTTCAATGTATACTTTGTCGGATATGACTTCGATCTGGTATATGCAGACATCAGCGAATAATACAGTTGGATGGTAACATACCTTGCGGTCGGCGCGGACTTACTGGTCCGCACCGGCTGCTTATTTGAGGGTTTTGATTATTTTGAGGGGTAGATTTGGTATGTATCAGCCAATAGGAAGTATGTGAAATAATCAAAGCTATCAAATAAAGAAAAATGAAGGGAGACAAAAGAATGGCAAAATATATAGCTAAACGAGTTGCATTAGCCATCGTAACACTTTTGGTACTTACAAGTGTTGTATTCGTCCTGGTTCGTCTGATGCCGGGAGATCCGTTCTCAAGTGACAAGATGACACCGGAGATCAAAGCGAATCTGGAAGCTTACTATGGTTTGGATAAACCGCTTGCAGAGCAGTATATAACTTATATGAAGAATGTGCTTCATGGTGATCTGGGGTATTCTATGAAGTATGAAAGTCAGACAGTTAACCGTATTATTGCTGACTCATTCCCATACTCAGCAGACCTGGGAATCCGTTCACTGTGCTTTGCACTGTTCTTCGGACTGATCCTTGGAATTGTAGCAGCACTGAATCGAGGAAAGAAACTGGACTTCGTCTGTATTTTGATTGCGATCATTGGTACATCGATTCCTGACTTCATCATGGGATCTGTACTTCAGTATTTCTTCGGAATCAAATGGCAGATTCTTCCGGTTGCGCAGTACACAAGCTTTAAGCACACAATTTTACCGTCAATCGCGGTTGGATTCTATACACTGGCATCCATTTCCCGTCTGATGCGTTCCAGTATGCTGGAAGTTGTATCTTCAGATTATACAAAGACAGCACGTGCGAAAGGTTTATCGGATTTCCGAATTACAGTTAAACATCAGATCCGTAATGCGATCACACCGATCATTACCATTATGGGACCGACAGTTGCATCTGTATTAACAGGAACATTCGTAATCGAAGCCCTTTTCGCAATCCCTGGAATGGGAAAACATTATGTAGACAGTATTAACATGGCAGATTATACACTGGTTCTTGGTATGACGATCTTCTACGGAGCATTCCTGATCGTGTCAATCCTGATTGTAGATATCTTATACGGTATTGTAGATCCGAGAATCCGTCTGAGTGGTAAAAAAAGGTAGGTGACGAGAAATGGCAGAAATTACAAAAGAACAGTTTAAAGTTGTAGGAAAAAATACAAAGACAATGGAGTCTATTTCCCGTCCGAATATTGGTTACTGGCAGGATGCATGGAGACGAATCCGCAAGAATAAGATTGCATTCTTCTCATTGTGCCTGATTGGACTTTATGTACTTATGGCGATCTTTGTTCCAATGTTCAGCAAATATGACATTGCAACACAGAGTGTGGCAGAGATGAACCAGAGCTTTTCAAAAGCACATTGGTTTGGAACAGACTCTCTTGGACGTGATCTCTGGGTTCGTGCATGGTCTGGTGCGAGAGTATCTCTGACAATTGGTTTTGCAGCCAGCATCATCAATGCAATCGTTGGATCTATCATGGGTGGTATCTCAGGATTCTACGGTGGCAAGATCGATATGGTTATCCAGCGTGTCGTTGACGTATTATACGGAATCCCAAGTCTGATCGTTACCATTCTTCTTATGGTAGTTGTTGGTAACGGTGTACACTGTTTGATTCTTGCTATGTGTTGCGTCGGATGGATCGGTGGATGTCGTTTCGTTCGTGGTGAAGTATTAAAACTGAGAGAATCTGATTTCGTATCTGCAGCCAAGATCCTTGGTGTGCCGGATATCGTAATCATTGTAAAACATATTTTACCGAATATCATGGGACTTATCATTACAAACCTGACAATGGCTATTCCGGGAGCTATTTTCCAGGAGGCATTCCTGAGCTATATCGGTCTGGGTATTAAACCACCGAACTGCAGCTGGGGTGTACTTGCAAAAGACGGAATCGCACAACTGAGAATTCATCCGTACCAGGTATTTGTACCGGCATTCCTGATTTGTACAACAATGCTTGCACTGAACCTTCTTGGTGATGGGCTTCGTGATGCATTTGACCCGAAACTTAGAGGAACCGAGTAGGAAGGAGTATAGAAGATGGAAAATTTATTGGAAGTAAAAAATCTGCAATTCTCTTTCCGTACATACGGTGGAGTTGTAAAAGCTGTTCGTGATGTCAGCTTTGAAGTCCGTCCGGGAGAAATTCTTGGTATAGTTGGAGAATCTGGATGTGGAAAGAGTGTTACCTCTCAGTGCCTGATGAGACTGAATCCGGAACCGCCTGGATTCTTTGAAGGCGGAGAGATTCTTTATAAAGGAAAAGATGTTCTGAAAATGAACAAAAAAGAACTTCGTCAGTTTCGTGGAAAAGAGATCAGTTATATTTTTCAGGATCCTATGACCTCATTGAACCCGACAATGCGTATCGGAAAACAGATTGAAGAAGTATTCGTCGGAAGAAAAGGTATGAGTGCAGCTGAGAAAAAAGCAAAAGCACTTGAAATCCTTAAAATGGTAGGTATCTCTGATGGAGAACGCCGTTACAAACAGTATCCACATGAACTTTCAGGTGGTATGAAACAGCGTGTTATGATCGCGATCGCTCTGGTAGGAAGCCCGAGCATCGTTATTGCCGATGAGCCGACTACTTCTTTGGATGTTACAATTGAAGCACAGATTCTTGATGTACTGAAAAATCTTCAGAAAACACTTGGGACATCTATTATCCTGATCACACATGATCTTGGTGTTATCGCAAAGCTTTGCGACCGTGTACTGGTTATGTATGGAGGAAAGATCGTAGAACGTGGATCTGTAGATGAGATTTTCTATGATACAGCACATCCTTACACAAAAGGACTTATGCATTCAATTGCCAAACTGGATACAGCAAAAGGCCACAAATTGCAGCCAATCGAAGGAACACCTCCGGATCTGTTTGCACCTCCGAAAGGATGTCCGTTCGCAGCAAGATGTGAATACTGCATGGAAATCTGTAAAGATATGCCGCCACAGACTTATGAGCTTTCAAAAGAACATGAAACCTGTTGCTGGCTGCAGCATGAATATGCACCGGATACAGACATGAGAAGAAAAGTAACTGAGAAAGGAGAGGTGTAAAATGGAAAATACAGAAAAAAAACAGCCTCTCGTACAGGTGAAAAACTTATGTAAATATTTTGAAATCAGCCGTAAAGAAACCTTAAAAGCGGTTGATGATCTTACATTTGATATTTATAAAGGTGAGACAGTCAGCCTGGTAGGTGAGTCCGGCTGTGGTAAATCTACAACAGGACGTACCATGATCAAGTTATACAATCCGACTTCGGGAAATGTATATTATGATGGAAAAGATATTTTCAAATACAATCATGCAGAGCAGAAAGAATTCTGTAAGAAGGTACAGATGATTTTCCAGAACCCGTATTCATCACTGAACCCACGTATGACTGTTAAGGATATCGTTGGAGAAGGTCTGAAACAGCATGGAATGTCAACAAAGGATGCAGATGCAAAAGTAGAGCAGCTGCTTGCTACAGTTGGTCTTAATAAAGATCATATGTCACGTTTCCCACACGAATTCTCAGGTGGACAGAGACAGCGTATCGGTATCGCACGTGCTCTTTCTGTTGATCCGGAATTCATCATCTGTGATGAGCCGATTTCAGCTCTTGATGTGTCTATCCAGGCACAGGTTATCAATATGCTGAAAGAACTGCAGGAAGAAAGAGGACTGACTTACCTGTTTATCGCGCATGACCTTAGTGTCGTAAAATATATTTCTGACCGTGTAGTTGTTATGTACCTCGGAACAATGGTCGAGACTGCTGAGACAGATGAACTTTATGCTCATCCGATGCATCCATATACACAGGCACTGCTTTCTGCAATCCCGGAAGCAGATCCGAATAAAGCAAAAGCGAACCAGCGTATTCCGATCAAGGGTGAGATCCCAAGCCCGATCAATCCGAAGAACTGCTGTCGTTTCGCTGAGAGATGTCAGCATGCGACAGAACGTTGCTTTAAGGAAATGCCGCAGATGAAAGAGATTGCTCCTGGACATAAGGTGGCATGCCATCTTGTAGAAGATAAATAAAAAGTAGTAATATAATAAAGAAGGCGAAGGACTTAAGAAGAGTTCTTCGTTTTCTTTTTGTTTTATGAGAAATTCCGATGGAACTTTCTGTGAAAAAACACTATATGCCTTGGCAGATTAAAAAATTTCCAGAAGAATTGTGCAGAATCACAAAATACGGATTGACACGAAAATATTGACAATATAAGGTAAAAACGATATTATATAGAGATGTAATTGTAATTAAAGTGTCATATCGTGTAATAGTTATGTAACAAATGAAAGTGAGTGTATATGGAACAGAGAAAATCAGCAAGGAGAAGATCGTCTGATGGAACTTCTAATAGAAATATGCGAAGTATCAATAACAGCAGAGAAGTAAGCAGACGGGCTAAGGGGAAGAACCGGTATGCTTATGAAGAAGACCGAAGATCTGCCCGATATTATGATGATGAGGAAGATTACTACCGAGAACGACAGAAAAAGAAATCATCTTTGAATGATAAGAAGAAAAGAAGACCGGAAGAAGACTATCAGAATATAAGAAAGATGTCTGACCCGGAGAATAATAAGAATCGTAAAAATAAACGGCGTAGAGGAAGAAAGAAAAATCGGGTAAGCAGAACGATTGGAATTATACTTGTAATTATCCAGTTTATTCTGTCTGTAGTACTTGCAGTGAATGTGATGCTGTTCAATGTACTTACTTCTACTTATTTCCTGGTACTGATCGGAGTACTGCTGATCCTGCTTGGAATTACCTTGCTGACACAGATAGCGGCAAAAGGAAAAGGAATTGGCGGAAAGATATTCTGTATACTGATCTGCATCATTCTGGGAGTGGGTTCTTTCTATATAGGAAAAGTAAATAATGCATTCCAGAAGATTACCGGAAGCAATAAGAAAACAAGTTCCATGGTAGTTGCGGTAAAGGCGGATGATAATGCAGATACTTTATCAGCAGCAGCCGGATATACATTTGGTGTTCAGTATGCGACTGGTGGAGACCAGACGAAGTCGGCAGTCAAACAGATTGAAAAGGAACTGGGACAGAACATTACTCTTCAGGAATACAGTAATCTGGGAGAAGAAGCACAGGCATTATATGACGGAGAAGTAGATGCGATTATCTACAACTCAGCTTACAGTAATATTATCAAGGAACAGTATTCAACCTTTACAAAGGATACAAAGGTTATTTATAAGCACAATATTGTTGTTGAAATTGAAAGCGATACATCTGATGAAAGCGTTACAAAGCCATTTGCGGTTTATTTGAGTGGTATTGATACAAATGGTGATATCACAGAACAAGGACGAAGCGATGTCAATATCGTAGCGGTTGTCAATCCGACGAGCCATCAGGTATTACTGATTACGACCCCTAGAGATTATTATGTACCAATCCCGGGAGTATCCGGAGGACAGGACGACAAACTGACACATGCAGGAATCTATGGTGTGGATGTGTCTATGCAGACGCTGGAAGAACTTTATGATACAGATATCGAATTTTTCGGAAGAGTTAATTTTACATCTATGACCAGTGTGGTTGATGCACTTGGCGGACTGGATGTTGAATCAGATCTCGAATTTGATACAGGATGGGAGTCGGGTGCAGAGATTCATGTAAATGAAGGAATGAATCATTTTGATGGTATTAGTGCACTTGCTTTTTGCCGTGAACGTCAGGCACTGCCAGACGGGGACAACGGAAGAGGAGTCCATCAGCAGGCAGTTATCACTGCAATCATTAAAAAGATGATGTCACCGGCAATGCTCCGTGGGGCAAGCGATATTATTGAAAGCGTCAGCGATGGTGTGGATACGAACTTTACTTCCAGCCAGATCCAGTCGCTGATCAAGACTCAGCTCAGAACCAATGCAAAATGGAATATTTATTCCGTGGCAGCGGATGGAACCGGGGGAACAGATATCTGCTATTCTTCAGGAGATGAAGAGCTTTATGTAACGTATCCGGATGAAAATTCAGTGGCTGAGATCATTGGATTGATCAAAAAAGTAAAAGACGGAGAAATAATCGAAGGATCCGTAAGTACAGAATAAAAATGAAGAAAAAGTCAAGGTATGATTTGGAAAATATTTTTCAGAATACCTTGACTTTTTTTTTGCAATATACTACAATAAACAAGCGTGCGAAAAACGATGCACTGTTTTTCTGCGCATTTTAAACAGAACTTGTTTAAAATCGTAACCAATTATTACTTCATAGGAGGTGAAAGAGATGCCAACATTTAACCAGTTAGTAAGAAAAGGTCGTCAGACAGCTGTAAAGAAATCTACTGCACCGGCTCTCCAGAAAGGATACAATTCTTTGAAGAAAAGAGCTACAGACACATCTGCACCACAGAAGAGAGGTGTGTGTACAGCAGTTAAGACAGCTACACCGAAGAAACCGAACTCAGCTCTTAGAAAGATCGCTAGAGTACGTCTTTCAAACGGAATCGAAGTAACAAGCTACATCCCAGGAGAAGGTCACAACCTTCAGGAGCATAGCGTTGTTCTTATCCGTGGTGGAAGGGTTAAGGACTTACCTGGTACAAGATACCACATCATCAGAGGTACTCTTGATACTGCAGGTGTTGCTAACAGAAAACAGGCCCGTTCTAAATACGGCGCTAAGAGACCGAAAAAGAAATAATTCTAAAAAGGTTTCATAAGAATTTTAAGAGCTGATCCTATTGTTTGGGACAGCAGGAATTAATCAATCGAAAATTCACGGAAGACTAGAACTATGAATTTGTACGGTATTCCATATACCCTGCCGGTTGCGGGTTAAATATAGGACCTTACCAGTGCGAACATGCAATAGTTATCTGCGTGAGTACCGATGATTTAATCACAATGATTAAGGAGGGAAGTAACGTGCCACGTAAAGGACATACTCAGAAAAGAGACG